>Ga0131853_10018034_pt1 | contig 12845 bp, 8 predicted proteins | sample TergutLab28metaG_FD_92764 | JGI IMG/M metagenome (GOLD analysis project Ga0131853, IMG submission 92764) | Labiotermes labralis P1 segment gut microbial communities from Petit-Saut dam, French Guiana - Lab288 P1 (version 2) (version 2) | ecosystem: Host-associated > Arthropoda: Insects >...
ATGAAAAGCGAAGTCTACAAAGAAAAAGTAAACACAAGAGACGAATTGGTCGCTCGCATTATGAATAGTGCTGCCTTCATAGAGCAAGTACGCCAAGACGACCTCAGGAGAGCTACACGTACTATTGCCAAGAGGTTTGAAACGTGCATTGAAGTCGATGATGGGATTTTTGAACAATTACTTTCAACTGTTGCAATTATTGAGATCATTTACATAACCAATAAATGCAATCAATACGTCATTTGTCTTTCCTTCATACCTTTTGTAAGGCTTTTTATGCTTAAAATTCAAACAGTTGTATCTCCACACCCAGTTAAAATTGGACACATGTTTATATGAACTTATTTACTCGGAATAGTCCATACTGCCACCTCCTAAAGTATTTCCTATTCCTCCTGAAACACCCTGTGTATTACTTACTGTAGTAGGGATCCGCACGGAATACTTGAAGCTCTGGGGGTTCAGAGAAGCCAAGAATATCATCACAACTGTAGCGTCAACATAAGTCATACATTGGGGTCGAACCATGCTTATGAGCCAGAATGAACCAATAGCAAGCACACAGTACAGTCTACGATGATGATTACGATGATGGTGATGCTGACGACGATAATGATATTGTATTCGGATGTTCCTGGCTATAAAAATGTATGGTTTCTGTGGTATTCGGTATAAATGTCCTTAGGACACCAATTGTCATGATTCTGTAGGGGTATTGTCAGTTCATCTAAGCGAATTTCGGAAATGTACCAGTTTTTCCCATATTCTTCCCGGGTCGCCATTATGTCTATAGATGATACACTTCATGTGTAGAACCACACACCATTACAGCATGACCAGTGGAATCTGAAACGGACTGTGCCTGGGCTCGTTTCCTTATACTCGGAGCTAGACAGGAACGATTAATTAATTGATTAATTAATTAATTACGTAATTAGGATCCTTATCTTTCCATACCATTTCAGCATCACTTTGAAACTCTTACTTTTTGGTGCATGAACTGCCTGTACCATGGTTTGAACCCTGTTGAGAGCGCGTGTCCAAATTGTCTATAAATTACGAAGAAATCCTTTCGCGTGTCCATGGGAGTTTTAAACCTTTAAACGCCGAGTTAAATCCCATCTGCCATTTGCTGGCATTATTAGGAGCTCATCATATTCTCCACGTTAGCGGGGTAAGGGTTAAAGAGCATAATAAGGTATTGGAGTCTTCCATAATCATTATTGATTATTGCTTATTATTATTATTACTACTTATTATAATTACAATTGTATAATAAATTCACAGTATAATAATTACATTATATTTCTAATACAGGCCTCCTCGAAGTATGCGATAGGGAAGAAAATGGAAGTAAATGGTGGCTGCTCCTGCTTCCCCTTTGAAAAGAAGAATGCAAAACGTTTTGTCCAATGTCACGTATTCTCCCAGTCACCTCCAGGCCGGTGCCCCAATGATAAAATGTCCAGTCAACACTTCGCACTACTCCCGATTTGTGTAAAAATATTTCACCCGCAGTATTATTTGGTAGCATATGTAATTCATACACAGTCTCAACGCAGTCAGATATGTGTATGTGTACACATACACTTCACAATATACACACACTGGTCGGGCAAAAGAAATAAGAGAAAATGGGACAGTAGTGTATGCCGCGTGCCAAGGAAATCTTTCCGTATGCCATTTTGGGCACGCGTGCCTTAGGTTCGTCAGCCCTTGCTAGACATTCCAGAGTCCCTTACATTTTTTAAAGCGTAGTGGCAACTATGTAAACAGCTTAGTCTGACATCCACGACTCTGCATGCTGATCACAGAATGTCATTGTGTTCCGTGTGGTTGTCACAACATAGAGCGATTATTTCCCCGCATAACTCCAGCCGATAGTTCTTTGTAATAAAAATGGACTGTGTTTTTGTGGGGTTGGGAGTGACAATTTTAATATTATTTACAGGAACATTATTCCTCGCCCTATACTACGGTTTTGCCCCTGTCAGTATGATAACTCCAATGCTTCATAATCATCTTTTTATCTTAATACTAACCTTACAGGAAGAAGAAACGGATGAAATGGGGAAAAAGTCAAAGAAAGTAATGCTGTTTCGGATAACTGGAAGCTTTGGACATAAAAGTACTTTCACACTGTCATGAGGTTTCAAATTTTTATAGTGCTAGTGGCAGACTCTTTCCGTCTTCCTTCTATTCAACCTTCAAAATAATGCTTCATTTATGATTTACAGTATCGATAAATCACGCTCTGCTCTCAGCTCAATCGTAACAAACCAGGATGAAGCGATAAGTTTTATTCTAGAGATATCTGGTTCTAATGCTAGAGAAGCATGTGGAAAGACCACGGCATCCAGTACACTGTGGGGTCGTGGGTGACCCTATTTATAATTAACACAGCTGAACTCCGTTATAACGACCTCGGTTAGTGCGACACCTCGGCTATAACGTTATACATTCTGTGGTACCAACTAATTCCCCACAAGGCACATGTTTTTCTGCCTTCCTTAGTACGACATACATAGGAGCATAACATGCCTTCTTCGTGGCGCAAACGGAATTTGAAAAAAAAATTCGAAAAGAACGAAAATTTAGCACAAGGTTCGAATCTGGAAGATCAGGTGTCGTGATACTCGAAGAGTTCAGGGTCAAGATATCATGGTCACAAGGGTGACAGAATGGACAGCAAGGAACTACACTGCGCAAATCTCCAGCTACAGCATGTGCCGGAAATACATACACGGCACAGTAAAAGCCGCGGTATTACTAAAATCATCAAATTGTTAAAATTAGACTGTGCGTGTTACAGTGCTGTTCCATTCACAGTAATCAATTTCTTTAACACATTAGTAAAGTTCTGAAATATCGGACATTATAGCACAGCAGTACTTAGGTCATGAGTTCCTGTTTTGACGACCGATGACGTATTTACAGTTCTCGCTCTTGTTTTTGAACCTTTGACCTGCTGTGTAATATTCGTCCATAGTATTTTGCGATCAGTTTCTGTTTCCGTGACAACAGGCAATTGATCTGGGTTCAGTTTGCTCTTACGGTCTTAGTCCCATAACAGGAGTTTTCCCTGTGGTTATGACGTCAACACGGAAGACACTGTGTGGTCATACATGACAAGAATGCAGAATTCACACACACGGCTATCAGAAAATAAGCTTCCAAAGTGATCGCAACAAGAGCTCTGAGGGTTCTGAATACAGACCTTTCGAGAACCGCACAAAATAACACAGTGCTCCTCTATGGGTAATTTCCGTGAGGTCATCAACTAGTTCGACTGAACATTTTCGTGGTTCTTCTCAGCCCTTCCAGACATATGATGGTGAATTACTGAGATCGTACTACCAGTTCTTCGTTTCAAAACCATTCCAATTCTTTAGGCATCTATTGTCCTGTCATTCGACACTGTAGCCTGAGTTAGTGGACAGAGTCGTAAATACAGTGGTGCGTAAATCAGACAGCAGCGAAAACGCAACTGTATCGAGCTAGAGGCATGTTCCAGGGGGCGGATTCTGGATTTCGTTAAGCTGGTTACGATTCTCCCCATTCCAATAGGTTCATAAAAACTGAACACAATGTGTGCCTTCGTAATCAGCACCAATTAATTTATCATCGATATTATATCAAATAAAATGAATAATGCCTTTTCATGTCCCCCCGCACTGTCAGTGTAAAACTGGACGCTTGAAATCTATGAAACAGTATGACATAAAACGCGAGAGAGACAGACTGTGTGTGCTTACAGTGGATGTATTTGTTATGCTGTTAGTAAGAGACAGCCTGTGTGTTGGATTATTAATTCGTTTAGCAAGGACAGAGGAATGTTGGGAATTGTGAAGTCTGATATATAGGGGTATGTGAAGCTGTTAAATGGACAAACCGCACGGCTGCATGCAGCAGTGAAAGCTGTCTGTCTCTTTCTACACCAGTAACCTCTGTCTGTGTTGTACAGTACAGCGTACAAGATGTAATGTGTATATCTTTATTCTTCTCACCGACAGGATTCAGCACCTTGTTGCTACACGAGACTCAGTATTGTTACAAAAATACACACAAACGCGAAGTAAGTCCCGACTCAAAACAACATTAATTGGTCAGTGTAACATAACTCGTTATTTATTCAAAAGCTACATGTTTCGATCTAGAGATCAACCTTCATCAGGTTAAAATACATAGTTATAGTCGATCTCTACACCGAAACATGTAGCTTTTGAATAGAACAATACAGATGTGTTAGACTTGCCACTTAATGTTGTTTAGAATTTACAAAACACGACGGGATGAATTATGTGCACATCCTGCCATCGACCAGACCGCTCATGTGGATGAATGAAAGAAATACCATAAAACTGCATGTACAAGTCTTCCTTAGGATGAACATTTGGACGTTCGAAACATGTCGAAGACACAATAATTAAATTAAAACATTAATCTAAAAAGTGTGCATATTGTTGGTTCTAATTACATAGATATATCACAATGCGTGGCTAAAAAAACGTAATGTTTACAATTAAAGTTACATACGGATATCCACACTAGCATATACACTCTATTAGTTATGTATTTTGGGCTCCATGGTTGGTGTGTTGACATAGACCGCGCTGCTGCGCCTTAGGACGGTGATGAAACATGTACAGATTAGGGTTTAGGCTTTTGTTCTGATATTGCTACAGTATAATGACATGACGTATCATACACAAATAAAACTATTTTCTGCTTTATTTGGGGCTGTCACAGCCGTCTTGCCGAACATTCAAGTCTTCCGAGCTATTACGCCGTGTCGACTATTAAAGAATTATCAGCGTTTCGAAGAATTGTAGCGCCTCCATCTTCGGTGTCAGGTATCTCTAGACGAGTGTAGTTGTCATTGCTTTCCAAGACAAAGTGATCCAGTTCATAGCTACTGCCAACATTACACATTCCTGCACAGGACACACACACACACACACACACGCACGCACAAAACCATCACATTTTTTCCTCGTGTGTGTATGTGCCTATTTACGTGCGAAGGAAATGTAAACGGGTTTTAACTACGTTTCCTTGTTTGATTCGCTTTGGTTTGCTGTTGGGGTAGCATGTGACGTACAGGGTAACTGCCAGTCAGCCCACTCTGTGGCTGTCACTCAAATCTTGCTGCTCGGATATTACGTTCCATAGCAGCTTCATTCGAAGCATATAAACACCAACCCTCTGAACGTCAACTGGACAGCTGGGCTACACAGCAAGTTCTGTGATACTGCGCACTGTTACACCGTCAGCTGTCTCCCATTGTTATACTATTAAATAAAAGTCATCACATATGTTTTGCGTGAAGACGCTGTTAGCAGATCAAGTTATACATGGCAGAAATGAAGAAGGTAAAATGGGTGGTGAATAAGAGTACACAACTCACTTTCTCGAAAAACTTGGCTAGTTATAAACCATTGTTTAAAAAGCTAACTATTTTAAAAACTGGTGGCCGAAATAGCGACTCCCTAAGGGCTGAACGGACCGGGGATCTAGTCCTGATGCTGGCGAGATTTTCCGATCCCGTCCAGACCGGCCCCGAGGCACATCCAGCCTCCTGTGCAATAGGTGTCAGGTATTTCCCGCGGGCAAAGCGTCCGGGACGTGGTGCTGACCACCAACTCTCTTCTATCGCCGAGGTTGCAAATCGTTTGGAGATAAACTTATGCCTCCATTTTGCGCTTGCATAGACATTTCACGGAACGACCTTTACCTATACTTTAAAACATACTTTAAGAAAGTTTCTTTTAAAACTCTTTACTTCTACCTTATAGAACTTTCGATAGTTTCACGCAATAGTTTCTTAAAGTAATTTACATTTTAAATAAAAACTCTTCATGGTTAACAAGAAAATTAACTGAAATGTAAAACAACATTTCGAAAAACAGAACAACAAAATGTTATTCCTGAAGGCTATTAGGAATACAATTCAGTATATTCATAGTGTAATAACAGAGTTGCTTTATTTTACTTTTGTGTATTGTTACTTAAACAGTGACAATATAAACCGCTTATTATAGGAAATACATAATTTTTTATGCAAATCTCGTATGTAACTAGACGAAAAGGCAAATTAAGAGAAAGTACATGTATTGCAGAGTACAGGCTTATATTTGTGTCTTACACGAAGGAATGAAAATTTGTTGAAAAATTGAGATCAATATGCCACAAATTCCATTACTACAAGGAGTGCCTTTAACTCTGTTATGCTTATGACAACACTGTTCTGTGACGAAAGAAGTTAAACCTGAGACAACCTCAGCGAGTACACTCTGTGAATTCTGGTCGGCTTTTGTAGAAGTGAAGGCTAAGCACGCTGAGTTAGGAGGCTTTCATATGTCCTCATGTCCACCCTGCAAGTAAATGGAAGTTCGTCTGTGCCACATGGGACAGAACAAAAACTGACGGAGAAAATTAATCTTTTATTGCTGTGCTGTTAGTTCAGGTGGTAGGAAGTTAGCCAGCTGCTTCGAGTCAGAACGAGAAAACAAAAATATAGATATAGAAGTAGCATACCAGAAGCTAAACACACGGTTATTTTAGGTATTCAGGATGGGTTTCGTGAGGGTTTGGCAGTTATAAATGGACTGCCGAGGTAAAAATGAGAATTTAGGGCCGTAACCTAGCTCAGATGTCTATGAAGTGATTTTTTTTTTACCATGGTACAACAGCCCCCAGTGGACTAAGGCCTCCTCTTTATCGAGGATTCATGATCACACTCATTTAGACACACCACACTCGGTAGGACTCCTCTGAACAAGTGATCAGCCCGACGCAGAGACCTCTGCCTGACAACACACAACACTCACAAGAGACAGATATCTTTGCCCCGGCGAGATTCGAACCCACAATCCCAGCAAGCGGGCGGCCGCAAAACCATGCCTTAGACCGCGCGGCCACTGGGATCGGCTATGCAGTGATTGCTGGGATGGAAAACAGAGCTAGGGCCACCAAGTTTAAGCATGTTTACAATTGCATACACCTCCTTTAAGTATTTTATACCACCAGCCTGAAGGTGACACTTTGAGGTCGAAACAACTTGCCACATTAAAGATATAACGTGTAGTAGTTGTGCTGACGGCACTTTGTGTCTCGAATTATAAATCTAATACAATGGAGTGGCACTATGTAACAAAAGTGCAAGTTTACGAGATACGAATGTGAACGAAAAATGTGCTGTACCAAGCAAAAATATGTCATTAAACCGGGCGCCACTCAACCCGCGAACAGGAGTAGAAATTATCTTCTCTAAAAATAAAAGACGGCTGTTGGTTGACATCGGGTCTATCTGTTGCAACGAGTGGCGTATGTAGCTGATCGGGGGGCTCCCATAGAATTATCAGCGAAGTTACTCCCAGATCAATATGAAAGCCGCGTTGTCACAGGAACGGAGCCTGTTCGGAAACATCCCACAATAAATTTGAGTATTCTCTAAGCTTGTTCCCCCCGCCCAAAGAATTCTGCACAGACAAACGATTTCAGTAAAAATAGCCGGACCAAAATTTCAATATTTCCACTTCGAAAATTCGAAACTCAATTTGTTTTAAGTTCCAGGCCGGAGCCTAAGGAAGGGGTACAGGGGGAGGCATTACGTCAGGAAGTTCACACACCCAGACTGCCGAGCTGCGGCAGTTCATAGGGGAAGAATGTCACGCACGGCATAGTGGTTGTGAACCGGTTGCCAAGAAGACAGAAGCTAGGGACATGGCATAGCTCAGGTGATATAACGTTGGCTGGCCTACAGTTGAATTTGTTGTGACAATCTGAGACTGGCTTTGGACGAAATGGCGCTAGAGAAGATCTTGCTACCTGCGCTTTTCTGGGTTATTACGCAGCGAGGAGTGGTAATTCCTTACCGACATTTCGGGGCAAACTATCCATCCCATCTTCAAGAGTCAAGATTCTAGAGCGCAGTTCTCTTCCACTTCGCGGCGGTAACCTAAAATCGCGTAGAGAATATTTCCCTCCGAGTTTCTCCAGTGTTCCCCTATTATTCACCATTCCACATTTACCCATTATTTATCCCTCAACGCCCGCGAAGTGTCTAGCAACCCTGACAAGGTAAGACGTTTTAATCTCACCGGACTTTAAATTCATTTCTGAAGTGGCACTCAGCTATTCAAGTGTGTGTTTTTGAAGCGTGTCATTTAACGACGCTATGAAGCGACGATTATAAATGAGTGAATGAGCGTGGAATGAGAAAACCTGTCACAGTGCCACTTTGTGCACCACATATCCAACAGGACTAGATTGGGTTTGAAGCAGGGCCTCCGCGGTAAAAGGTCTTAGCCATCGCATCGCTTACTTGCCTGGTCGAACAGTAAGGAAGTTAAACTGAAGTCTGGTTAAAAGGCTCGAAAACATTGCATAATGATGTAAAATTATAATTGATGCTAATGAAATATAACAACCGCCGATCATTCACGTTGTGATTTGGGCAATGGCACTTCAGTAAGCTAGGTGCAACATTTTGAATGAACATCTGCATATCCTCAACATGTAGAAGAAACAATTCAAATATCTCTCCTCTCGGAAAACGAGCTGATCAAAGCAGAGGGTAACAAACTTCTTGGCAGAAGGTAAATAGAGAGATAAGGTAAATCGTATCAGGTTATGAGTAGGAGAATGGATCCACCCATTTCTTACGCGCCTGTGTCAGAAGGTACTAGAAAACTTACGTGTTTCAGGGGTCTCAACTCTGAGACGAAAAGAGAGAAAATATTAACGTAATCGTTAAATTCATTGCTCCATTCCCTTTGATATGAAAATGCTGCACGTTGTGTGTATACAGAGCTTCGTGGGTTTCTTATTAGTAGTACAGGAAATAGTATTTACCTAAACAGCACAGAAAGAGCGGATTTAACTGATACAGGTGAAAATATATTTCCTGTGAGGTAGGAATTTAATATTATATTTTTTAAATTTAACTTCGTGTTTCAATGGGTTTAAAATTTTGTAGTTCAAATTATTTATAATATTTTTGTAAATGCCGTAAAAGGCACTGTACATCTAAATAGCCTGCAATTTACTCGTAAATGTAGACTGCGTTCCTTTAGGGAATTCATCAAAAAACTGATAACCGGCTTTCTCTACATCAAGAATTTATTTCAATGGCACAAGGAATATTGTTTCGTAAATTCTGTATTTTTGCAAGTGCGTAAATCGACAACTTAGTTCCTTGGGAAGATGTATATAGAAATAGAAATATATAGTTCCTGGGTCTCCACCCAGCGGTCCGTAAGCGTGTACTATGTGGCTCGTGGCCACATTTCCAAATTGTGTACGTACTGTAAAAATTACACAACAATAATTAAGGCGATTCATTAAACCACTAATTGCTAATCGTCTATGTGCGGCCCTCGAACCAGACCGCTGGAACTGGTGTGGTCCTTTGACATAAATAATTTGGAAACCCATGATATAGCTAGTAGACAATCACTCTCAAACAAAACATTACTGTGGCTGTGTTTGGCAAACTGTATATCTTGTAATTTACTTTTTTACGTACTTATGTATGTAATAAATCTGTTATTGTGATTTTTCTGTGCTGCACAGAGCACGAAGGGAACTTATTCTTTGTGGGTTGGACCGACTTGATCTGAGCACGATCGTAAAGGAAACGCCCTATATAACGTGGAATTGTACAATGATTAACGCATGATGAATAGGAAAGGACGCAAAATAAACTGTGATAACCTAAATTAAGGCACTAACCTGCACCTGGTGGGTTTGAAGAAGCCCAAGAAAATTTTCGGCTAGGAAAGCCAGTATTCTGGAAAGACTGAGACTCGGAAACTCGCGTCTATGGAGTGCACGCCCGCCCTATCAAACGTTCTGTCACCATCACCGTACCTGAATTGATCAGCGTCATATTAATGTATTCATGGAAAGCATCCCATTGTGGTAACTGATAATCAAACATTAAGATTTTCCGCTCGACACAAGTTTATTACTTCACATCACTGTACAGATTTACAAAGACAACGTGTTCTCGCAGGAAAATAAACTACACCAAAACATTAAAAGTTAGTTTAACATGTGACGTCAGTATATGCAAAATGTAAAGATGAAGGTCTATAATTGCAAAGACATTATCTAGTTTTAACGAACAATTTTGGTATCTATTGAATAACTTCAGTGCCAACTAAATAGACTCAAATTTTCGAATGTCTCACCAGCGGACATACATACTCCCAACAAATCAAAGAAACTCCATATAAGAGAAGATATCAAACTTTTGTAATTTTCGTACAAATATACTCAGATTTATAACAATGTCTATGCTTAGCCAAAGAATTGGACAAAAATTAGTTCAAAACAATGGAGATAATTAACTGTGGTCTGAAAAAGAGTGTTAATCGAAAATACCATAATAAAAAAAATCAAATGGCTTCATAAAAACAGTGATAACCTTAAGTAACTATGCACCTCCTACCCCATTTCATATCCCACATTACTTGACAACAGAAACACACATTAAAGAAAATCAGAAGGCACTCTGTTAAGGAAGGGATCGAAACACAGCCTACATGTGAAAAAATGGATTGCAAATTTATGTTTAGTGGAAGAACGTCATCAGTCGACTAACTTTGGCCCACCCGCACACAAAAAACCACCTTTAGAAGCGTAAAAGACAGAGGTCATTCAAACAACAAGAAACAATTTATGAAGTGCAATCAATAAATGTAGAAGCAAAGTACTTACGTGGATCATACAACAACGGCTGTCTCCATTTTACATACCAGACCTTGAAACAACCACACTGAGTGACACAGAAAACACAAGTACTTATTTGACGTTGCTACTGGAAAATCACAACAAATATTCTTGGCCACTAAGTCTCTAGTAACCCGGCCTTCGGTAGTCCAGAACGTAATTTCGTATCTATAAGCACAACAGAACTTTCGAGTTCATAACAGATCGAGCTTGCATCACAGAGTGATGTCAGAAGGTAAAGGAAGCAATAAATGTGGCATTAGGACAGTCAAGGAAGGGGGTGAAAGAAAAATAGGGCCAATAACGGAGGATAAAAGTCGATTACGTCACGCACCAATGGGGCATTGCAGCAAACCTGAACGAGAAGAAGATTTGTTAAGCATAAAATATAACGACCAAAGAAACAGCAGGCTAGACATAGGAGAAATAAATGTAGTTAAATTAGGAAGAAACTGGATATAAAACAGGCCATTAGAAATAAAATCGACCCATGTAACACTTAGCATAATGTTCGAAGGAGAATACCAAAGAAAAGTACGTGAAGTCATAGGAGGTAATCATTGTAGACGTCTACATAGAAAGACTATTAGAACACTCAAGCAAGTAAACACTTAATTCAGAAACACCTCGAAGCAAATAGTTCAAAACCTTTCACGGCGCAAATTAAGAGGTACAATTAAGCTATACAAAGCAGGGAAGATAATTAGTTCGATAGAAGTTTTGCCCAAGGCCCCCCCCTTCCCCCCGCCCAGTTTAACTACATCTCTTAAAAGTATCATCGACCAGTACGCACCTGTTGCCATTTCGGCTGATGTTAAGAGATGTGTGAAGTTAATGTGAGAAATAAAAGAATTTAGTCATACATGCTGACCGTGTGTAGTCCGGTTAATCAAATAATGCAACCAACACGGTACACAAATTCGTTGAACACAAATACATCTATTATTTAACTTCTCTGTATTTCGGTCTGTCTTCCACACTCACATACACAACACTGTATTATTCATATGGCATCGCTGAAGAGCGGTTACAAGAAAGAAACGTGTAGGAGTAATTAAGTAATAAGAGTATCTCTGATAAATTAATTTGTGTACTTTGTTTATTGCGTTATATGATGTAAAAGAACTCCCATTTATTACTAAAACTCATAATAATGACTGGCATCATTGGATATTACCAGTGTGTACAGTAATATCCTTACAAATAGATTCAGAAATATCGTCAGAGACCTCTTCGGCTTCGACATTGATTCAGGTTAAAAAAAAAAGGATGTAATCAGTTTCTGTAAACTTGTCACCAAAAACGACTATTTTATAGTTGATGGAAATTTACATGGTCAAGGGAGCGGACTTGCAGTGTTAGTCATAAAATCGTTTGTAATTTTCAAACTTTACTCACAGCGCAATGCCTGACACGAAATGCAATCTTCATCACTGACAAAACAAAATAATTTTATTACCTAGTTACATAGTTTGATAAATTCTATCTAGAAATTTCGTGAATATTTGGAATGGATATATATATATATATAAAGGTAAAGTGATCCCGTTACAGGCCCGGTGTGGCCCAGAGGGTGGGTAAAGGTATAGCTCTACTCTTCAATGACCGCGACACTAGAAGGGGGTGAGTGGTCAGCAGCACGCCCCAGCCGCACTTTACCCCCGGAAAAGACCCGGTACCCATTGTACAGGAGGCTGGGTGGGCCCCAGGGCCGGTCTGGACGGGCAGAAAATCTCGTCCCCACCGGGATTCGATCCAGGACCGATGTTTGTGTGTGTGTATATATATATATATACAAACACGCACACAAACATACATATGTACGTACGTACATACATACATACATACGTACGTACGTACGTACATACATACATGCACGTTAGACACCATGGACTGACAAAACGATTAGTGGAAATGATCTGGCGAGAATGAGAAAATAATTGGCCTTGGCCTAATATGAGGTGCCACCTAGCATATTTTGGGTCCCGGGCGAGATTCCACGACCACGAGATGATGATCCGATGATCCCGGGGGGGGGGGGGGGCGGGGGTTCCGGGGGGGGCGGGGGGCCGGCTGGCCGGGGGGGGACTCGTTTGGGGCCACCACAC
>Ga0131853_10018035_pt1 | contig 12845 bp, 6 predicted proteins | sample TergutLab28metaG_FD_92764 | JGI IMG/M metagenome (GOLD analysis project Ga0131853, IMG submission 92764) | Labiotermes labralis P1 segment gut microbial communities from Petit-Saut dam, French Guiana - Lab288 P1 (version 2) (version 2) | ecosystem: Host-associated > Arthropoda: Insects >...
ATTGCGGCCGCAATCAACGGATCCCCGTGGGACGAGATCTAGCCGATGAGCCGGGACAGACGGCCGATCGCCGCGCGGACCTGACCGAGCCATTCGATGCCCAGCTGACGCCCGTTCGGCAGCCGGTCGTTCCGGTCCCAGCGCCACGCCGTCACCATCGCCAGGGCAAGGATCCGGCACTCGCGCAGCAGGTCCCGGTCGATGCCCGGATAGTAATCACTGACCTCGCCGGGCGCGTGGGCGAGGTCGAACTCGACCGGCCCGAGGCAGCACGTCTCCAGATCGATGAACACTGGCCCGTTCCTGGTAGCGAGCACGTTGCCCGGGTGCGGCTCGCCGTTGATGCGTGGCCGGCGCTACCCGGGCCAGGACGTCGCACGGCAGCAGGCGCGCGGTCAGCGTGTTCGAGCTCTGAAGAACAACCGCGTCACCGGCCGTCAGGCCAAGCGAGGCCGCGATCGATTTGGCCGCGGCCACCGCACGCGCGGGCTCCGAGCTCTGCATCGTTTCAGCCCTCTGCTCCGCGAATTCTGGGTGTACCTTCTGCCGCATGAGTACACCGCCGGACGGCCTGCCTGTCTACCGAGTTTTGACGGGGCCCGATGACGCGGCCTTCTGCCGCCGGGTCAGCGAGGCGATCGCGCTCGGGTACCGCCTGCACTATGGCCCTGCAGTGACCTGCAACGGCAGCGAGGTCATTGTCGCGCAGGCCCTGATATGGCCCGAAACCCGCGATTGACGAGAGTTCCGGGAACACCGTCCTTACGCGCCGGCGCGGCTCCCGAGGCACCATGCACCAGCTGTGAGCAGGCAATTAGCATGGTTCCGCCAGATGGCCGGGGGCACACCTGACAGGTGAAGGCGGTTCGGCGGCGACGCCAGGCCCGCGTCCTGCGGTGGCCGGGGCAGCGAGCGAGCCGCCGCGAAACTCGGGGCGAGGCGACGATGGGAACAACACTCAATGCCGGGCCGCGGCCCGGCCCCGGCGTCTGGCACGCTGTGGGTGCCGACGAGGTCGTCACCGGGCTTGACACCGACCCGGCGAGAGGCCTGTACGAGGCCGAGGCGGCCCGGCGGCTGGCACGATACGGCCCCAACCGGCTGCCAGAGGGCAGGAAGCAGGGCGCCGTCATGCGGTTCCTGCTCCAGTTCCACAGCATCCTGGTCTACATCCTGCTGGGCGCGGGCTTCGTCAAGCTGCTGATCAGCCTGTGGCTCGATGCGGCGGTCATCCTCGCGGTCGTTCTCGTCAACGGGCTGCTGGGTTTTCTCCAGGAGGGCCGGGCGGAGAAGGCGCTGGACTCCATTCGCACGATGCTGTCGGCGGAGGCGCGCTGCGTGCGGGGCGGCACGGTCCGGCTCATCGGGTCGGAAGGGCTGGTGCCGGGTGATGTCGTGCTGCTTGAGTCGGGCGACAAGGTTCCCGCGGACCTCCGGCTCACGGAGGTCCGGAACCTGAGAACGGAGGAGGCGGCGCTTACCGGCGAGTCGGTGCCGGCTGACAAGACGGTCGAGGCGGTCTCCGAGAGGGCGACGGTCGGTGACCGCGAGGGGATGGCCTTCTCGGGCACGCTGGTGGCGTCCGGGCGCGGGCGGGGAGTGGTGGTGGCGACCGGCGCCGGCACTGAGCTCGGCCGCATCAACCAGCTGATGACGGACGTGAGTTCGCTCGACACTCCCCTGCTGCGTCAGATCAAGCGGTTCGGTTACGCGATCACGTGGCTGATCGCCGGCCTGGGCGTTTTGATGTTCGCCTACGGACGGTGGGTGCGTCATATGGCGTTCATCGACATCTTCCAGGCGGTGATCAGCGCGGCCGTGTCGGTCATTCCTGAGGGGCTGCCGGCGCTGATCACGGTCACGCTGGCGATCGGCGTGCAGCGCATGGCGCAGCGTTATGCCATCATCCGGCGGCTGCCGGCGGTGGAGACCCTCGGCTCAGTTTCCCGGATCTGCTCGGACAAGACCGGGACGCTCACCCTCATGGAGATGATGGTGGTCTCCGCTGTCACGGCCGGCGCGGCGTACACCGTCACCGGTGAGGGCTACTCCCCCGACGGCGAGGTCCGGGAAGACGGCGGGCGCGCCGGAGCGGATACCGCGCTCGCCCTGATGGGGCGCGTCGCCGTGCTCTGCAATGACGCCGAGCTCCGGCGGGAGGACGACGCCTGGGTGGTGGACGGAGACCCGACGGAGGGCGCGCTCTACCCGTTCGCGAGCAAGCTCGGCCTGGCGCGCAGGGCCCAGCGGGAGACGTACCCGCGGGTGGACGCGATCCCCTTTGAGTCGGAGCACAAGTTCATGGCCACCCTGCATGAGGATGCCGGGGGAAGCCGGTTCATCCTCGTCAAGGGCGCCCCGGAGGTGATTCTCGGTCACTGCGACCGTCAGCTTCACGGCGGCCGGAGCGTGCCGGTGGACCGGGGGCACTTCACCGCCGCGGCGGGCCGTCTCGCGTCGCGCGGCGAGCGCGTGCTGGCCCTGGCGTGGCTGGAGGAGCCGGGACTGGAGACGGGCGGCCTCGGGCCGGCCGATCTTCCGGCGCACCTCGTGATGCTCGGCCTGATCGGGCTGCTCGACCCTCCGCGCAGCGAAGCGGTCGATGCCGTTCGCGAATGCCTCGCCGGCGGCATCCGCGTCACGATGATCACCGGGGATCACAAGGTCACGGCCGCTGCGATCGGCAAGATGCTGGGCATCGGCGACGGCCGCACCGCGCTGGGCGGAGACGAGATCGAGGAGATGGACACTGCGACGCTCCGGGAGCGCGCGGCCGGCATCGACGTGTTCGCGCGGGCCAGCCCCGAGCACAAGCTGCGTCTGGTCAAGGCGATGCAGGCGAACCAGCAGGTCGTGGCGATGACCGGTGACGGGGTCAACGACGCGCCCGCCCTGAAGATGGCCGACATCGGCGTCGCCATGGGGATCAAAGGCACGGAGGTGACCAAGGAAGCAGCCGAGATGGTGCTGGCCGATGACAACTTCGCGTCGATCACGGCGGCCGTGAAGGAGGGGCGCACCGTCTACAACAACATCGAGAAGGCGCTCCTGTTCATGCTGCCGACCAACGGGGCGCAGGGGCTCGTGATCGTGGCGGCCATCCTCTTCGGCTTCACCGCTCCTATCACGGCGCCGCAGATCCTGTGGGTCAACATGGTGACGACTGTCGCGCTCGCGCTGGTGATCTCGTTCGAGCCGCACGAGCCGGACGTCATGCGGCGTCCCCCGCGTGCGATCGACACGCCGGTCCTGAACCGCTTCGGGCTCTGGCGCATCGTCTTCGTCGGAACGGCGTTGCTGGTACTCACCCTCCTGCTGTTCCTCCATGCGAGGTCGGCCGGCGCGTCCGGGGACCTGGCCCGGACCGTTGCCGTGAACGCCCTTGTGCTCGGCCAGATCTTCTACCTGCTGAACAGCCGTTATAAGTACGAATCTTCGCTGTCGCTCAGGGCGCACCGTGATAACCCGTACCTCTTCCTCGGTGTCGCCGCCGTGGTGCTGGCGCAGGCACTGTTCACGTACGCGCCGCCCTTCCAGGCGCTGTTCCACACCGCGGCCATTCCGCTCGGTGGATGGCCCTGGCTTCTCCTGGGCGGGCTGGTGTTCTTCCTGGTCGTAGAGGCGGAGAAACGTGTCTTCCGGCTGGCCGGGCGGTCCCCCGGCCAGGCCTGAGTGGCCGCGCCACACCGTTCGTGTACGCTACGTGGTTAAATAGCAACAATATGCGACTGGACATCCGCCCGGGGGGAACTGTGCCGGATTACAGCGATGATCAAGTCGGGCTCGACCTGCGCTACTGGAGCGCCGCGAACTATCTGACGGTCGCGCAGATCTACCTTCAGGGGAACCCGCTGCTGCGCGAGCCGCTGTCAGCCGACGACATCAAGCCCCGGCTGCTCGGCCACTGGGGCACCAGCCCGGGCTTGTCACTGATCTACGTGGTGCTGAACCGGCTGATCAACCAGACGAGTCAGGATTGTCTCTACATCACCGGGCCGGGTCATGGCGGGCCGGCCCTGGTCGCGTGCGCGTATCTCGAGGGCGCCTACTCCGAGGTCTACCCGCAGGTGTCGCAGGACACGGACGGGCTCGTCCGGCTGGTGCGCCAGTTCTCCGCGCCCGGCGGGGTACCGAGTCACGTCAGCGTGCAGACGCCGGGCAGCATCCACGAGGGCGGCGAGCTCGGCTATGCCCTCGCGCACGCGGGCGGGGCGGCGTTCGACCATCCGGACCTGCTCGTCGCCTGTGTCATCGGGGACGGCGAGGCTGAGACCGGCCCGCTGTCCGGCTCGTGGCACCTGCCCGCGTTCCTGAACCCGCGGCGCGACGGTGCCGTGCTGCCGTTCCTGCACCTGAACGGCTACAAGATCGCCGGGCCGACCGTGTTCGGCCGCGCGCGGGACGAGGACATCCTGGGATACCTGTCCAGCCAGGGCTGGGACCCCGTCATGGTGTCCGGCGACGACCCGGAGCAGGTCATCCGTGATCTCTGCGGGCAGGTGACGGCGGCGCACGACCGGATCCGGACGATCCAGGGCGACGCCCGCGACGGCGGCGGCTGGACCGGCGACGGATCGGTGCGCTGGCCCGCCATCGTGCTGCGCACCCCGAAGGGCTGGACGGGCCCCGATGTCGTAGACGGGATGCGGGTGACGGGCACCGCCCGCTCGCACCAGGTGCCGCTCGCCACGGTCCGCGACAATCCCGGGCACCTCGCGCTGCTGGAGGAGTGGCTGCGGTCCTACGGCCCGGACGAGCTGTTCGACTCCGGCGGCCGGTTCGCTCCCGAGCTGGCGGCGCTCGCGCCGAGCGGGGACAAGCGCATGTCCGCGACGCCGTACGCCAACGGCGGGCTGCTGCTGCGCCCGCTCAGCGTGCCGCACGGCCAGCGCTACGCGCGGACGGTGATGAAGCCGGGCACCGAGCGGTACGGGAACACCCGGCCGTTCGGCGAGATGATGCGCGATCTGTACCGAGCGACGATCACTGATGACGGAGGCGGGAACTTCCGGCTGTTCTGCCCCGACGAGACGAACAGCAACCGGCTCGGCGCGGTCTTCGAGGTGACCGACCGGTGCCTGCAGGCCCCGGTCCTGGACACCGACGAGCACCTGGCGCCGGACGGCCGCGTGATGGAGGTGCTGTCGGAGCAGCTCTGCCAGGGATGGCTCGAGGGCTACCTGCTCTCGGGACGGCACGGCGTCTTCGCGACCTACGAGGCGTTCGCGATGGTGTCGGCCTCGATGCTCGTCCAGCACACCAAGTGGATGCAGCACGCGCACGAGCTGCCGTGGCGGGCGGACGTCGCGTCCCTCAACGTGCTGCTCACCTCGACCTGCTGGCGCAACGACCACAACGGGTTCTCTCACCAGGGCCCGGGCCTGATCGATACCGCGATCCCGCTGGAGCCCGAGGTGGTGCGGGTGTGGCTGCCGCCGGACGCCAATACGACGCTGTCCATCGGCAAGCGCTGCCTGGAAAGCCGCGGCCACGTCAACCTGATCGTGGTCGACAAGCAGGAGCACCTGCAGTTCCTGACCATGGACGCGGCGGACGCGCAGTGCGAGGTGGGCGCCGGCATCTGGCACTGGGCGGGCACCGAGACCGCGACCCCGGAGGGACGCGACGAGCCGGACATCATCCTGGCGGCCGCCGGGGACGTGCCCGCCCTGGAGACGCTGGGAGCCGCGGCGCTGCTGCGCGAGTACGTGCCGTACCTGCGGGTGCGGGTCGTCAACGTCATTGACCTCATGGCGCTGATGCCGCAGTCCGAGCATCCGCAGGGCTTCAGCGACCGCACGTTCAACGAGCTGTTCACCGCCGACGCGCACGTGGTGTTCGCGTTCCACGGCTACCCGCGCGCCGTGCACCAGCTGCTGCACGGCCGGCCGAACGCGCCGCGGTTCCACGTGCGCGGCTTCTCCGAGGAGGGGACGACGACAACGCCGTTCGACATGGTGGTGCTCAACCGGATGAGCCGGTATCACCTGGCGCTGGAGGCGCTGCGGCGCGCGCGCCGCGCGCCCGAGCGAGGCCGCGAGCTGGCCGAGTTCTGCACAGCCCAGCTGGCGAAGCACCACGCCTACGTGCGCGAGCATCTCGAGGACATGCCCGAGGTAAGGAACTGGGTCTGGCCAGGATGAGGCGGCTCAGCCTCGGCTTGAACCGGGGATGACCGTGGCATCCTCGATCGCGCTCCGGGACTTTGACGCGGCGCTGTTCGACCTCGACGGCGTGCTGACGACCACCAGGACCGTGCATGCGGCGGCCTGGAAGCAGATGTTCGACGAGTTCCTGGCCGCCTGGGATCAGCGGCGGGGCTCCCGGACCGCGCCCTTCGACGACCATGCCGACTACGCCGCGCACGTCGACGGCAAGCCGCGTGAGAAGGGCGTGCGCGACTTCCTGGCGTCTCGCGGCATCGAGCTGCCCGAGGGCAGCCCGGATGCGCCCCCCGGCGAGGAAACGGTGCAGGGCCTGGGCAACCGCAAGCAGCTGCTGGTGGAAGCGCAGCTGGAGCGCGTCGGCGTGGAAGTGTTCCCGGGGTCGATCGCGTGGGTGCGGGAACTGCGCGAGGCCGGGCTGCGGACCGCCGTGGTGTCGAGCAACCGCAACTGCGCGGCCATCCTGGCCGCCGCGGGGATCTCCAACTTGTTCGACACTCGTGTCGACGGCGAGGCCAGACTGGAGCTCCGGATGCCGGGAAAGCCGGCTCCTGACACCTTCGCGGAAGCGGCCCGGCGGCTGGGGGTCTCCCCCGGGCGGGCGATCGTGGTGGAGGACGCGCTGGCGGGGGTGGAGGCGGGCCGGGCGGGCGGGTTCGGCCTGGTGATCGGGGTCGACCGGGACGGGCACGCGGCCAGCCTGGCCGCCTGCGGAGCGGACCTGGTCGTGGGTGACCTGGGCGAGCTGCTGGCCGCGCCTACCGAGCGGCTGCACCGGGCGGGCCCCCGGGACCACCGGCTGCTGGCCGCGGCCAAGCGGATCATGACGTCGGCTGACGACTACCCGGCCGACCCGTGGCGGCTGGTCGAACGCGCCTACAGCCCCGGCACGGTCGAACAGACCGAGACGCTGTACGCGCTCTCGAACGGGTTCCTCGGGATCCGGGCCTCGTTCGAGGAAGGGGAGCCGTCCTATCGGCCGGCCACCCTGCTCAACGGATTCCACGAGACGTGGCCGATCATTTACCCGGAGACGGCCCACGGGTTCGCCACCACCGGCCAGACGATCGTGCCGGTTCCCGACGGGACCGCCGTCCGGCTGCTGGTCGACGAGGAACCCGTCAGCTGCGAGCGGACCGAGGTCCGGGAATTCGAGCGGGCCCTGGACATGCGGGGGGCCACCCTGGACCGCTCGGTCGTCTTCCAGATGGCCGACGGCCGCCGGTTCCGGGTCGGCACCAGGAGGTTCGTCTCGCTCGCGCAGCGGCACCTGGCCTGCCTGCGCTACGAGGTGACGGCCCTTGACTCCCCCGGCCGCCTGGTCATCTCCTCTGAGCTGCGCACGCCCGAGGGCACGGCCCCGGACGAAGCCACGGCCGACCCGAGGCGAAGCCGGCTGCTGGACGGCGAGGTCCTTGAGCCCGGCCCGGAAGGGGCCGAGGGCGCGCGGGTCATCCGCTCCTACCGGACCGCGCGCAGCGGGCTGGCCGTGGCGGCGGGCATGGACCACGAATTCGACGGGGAGGGCGTCACCCGGGTCCGGACGAGCCTGGACGGTGCCCGCGCCCAGGTGCTGTTCGAGGTGGACGCCCGGCCGGGCCGGACGGTGTCGCTCACCAAGTGGCTTGCCTACCACTACGGCGAGGAAGACGGGGAAGAACTGGCCAGCCGGGCCGGGCTGACGTTGCGGCGCGCCCGCGCCGCGGGCTATGCGGGTGCCCTTGCCGAGCACCAGCGCGAGGCCGGCGATTTCTGGGAGCGCAGCGACATTCTGCTGGAAGGCGGGCCGGCCGGGCAGCAGGCGCTGCACTTCAGCCTGTTCGCCATCCAGCAGGCTGCCTGGCGCAGCGAGGGCCACGGCGTGCCCGCGAAGGGCCTGACGGGCACCGGGTACGAAGGGCACTACTTCTGGGACACCGAGATGTACGTGCTGCCGTTCCTGATCCATTCCTGGCCCGAGATCGCCCGCGGCCTGCTCATGCACCGGGTACGCATGCTCCCCCGGGCCCGCCGCCGGGCCCGTGAGGTCGGCTGCGCCGGGGCCCTGTTCGCGTGGCGGACCATCAGCGGCGAGGAGGCCTCCGCCTACTACGCGGCGGGCACCGCGCAGTATCACATCGACGCGGACATCGCGTACGCGCTGGACCAGTACGTCCGGGTGACCGGAGACACCGACCTGATGTTCCGTCATGGTGTCGAGCTTCTGGTGGAGACGGCCCGGATGTGGGCAGCTCTCGGGTTCTACTCCCCCCGCCGCGGCGGCCGGTTCGTCATCCACAAGGTGTCCGGTCCCGACGAATACACCACGGTGGTGGACAACAACCTGTTCACCAACCTCATGGCGGCCGAGAACCTTCGCCTCGCCGCTGACTACGTCGGTCTGGTGCGCGCCGAGTCCCCGCCCGACTACCAGCGCCTGGTCGGCCGAACCGGGCTGGCCGGCGACGAGGAGGCGGCCTGGCGGCGCGCGGCCGAGCAGATGCACATTCCCTACGACGGGGAGGCCGGCGTCCATCTCCAGGACGACAAGTTCCTCGACCAGGCACCGTGGGACTTCGCCGGCACTCCCCCGGACCGCTATCCGCTGCTGCTGCACTACCACCCCCTGGTGATCTACCGTCACCAGGTGATCAAGCAGGCCGACGTGGTGCTCGCCACGGTCATGCTGCCGGACCGCTTCACCGCGGCCGACCGGCGCCGGATCTTCGACTACTACGACCCGCTCACCACGGGAGACTCCTCCCTGTCGGAATGCATCCAGGCCATCGCCGCCGCGGACGCCGGCAAGTACCGCAGCGCGGAGGAGTACCTCGTCGACGCGGCGGCCGTGGACCTGGCCGACACCGCCGGCAACCTCCGCGACGGCGTGCACGTGGCCTCGGCGGGCGGCACGTGGATGGCGGTCGTGCAGGGTTTCGCCGGGTACCGGTGGCGTGCGGGCCGGACCGAGTTCGCCCCGATCCTGCCCACCAGGGCACGCCGTCTGCGCGTTCCGCTGCTGGTGCGGGGGTCGCTGGTCGACGTCGATATCGAGGAAGACCGGGTCACCTACGGGCTGCGCAGCGGCGATCCCGTGACCGCCTACCATTACGGCCGCGAGTTCACCGTCTCGGCGGGATCCCCGGTCTCGTTCGCGGGCCAGTACCACACCAACGACGGCCTCAGGCGCTCTGCCCGGAGTGACGGCGCGGCTTGAACCAGGCGGGTGCCGCGCGCGTTCAAGACGTTAGGGATCTCGGGCAGGGAGAAGCACATGCGGGATCTGCCTCTCGTCGGTGAGCAGTTCGCCGGGTACCGGCTGCTGTCGGTTCTCGGGCGCGGCGGCATGAGCATCGTCTACCGGGCGCAGCACCCGCGTCTCGGGAACGTGGTCGCGCTCAAGGTACTGGCCCCGGATCTCGCCGGTGACGACGCTTTCCGGACCCGGTTCCTCGAAGAGTCCGTGCTCGCCGCGGGCCTGAACCATCCCAACGTCGTCCCCGTTCACGACTCCGGTTCCAGCGGCGGCCTGCTGTACCTCGCGATGCGGTGTGTCACCGGAACGGACCTGCGGCAGCTGCTCGGCGAGCGTGGGCGCCTCGGCCCGGGGACGGCCGTGTTCCTGCTCAGCCAGGCGGCCCGGGCGCTCGACGCGGCGCACCGCGGCGGCCTGGTGCACCGGGACGTGAAACCCGGGAACCTGCTCATCGAGCACGCGGCCGACGAGGCCGAACCGGACCACGTGTACCTGACGGACTTCGGGATCGCCAAGCATGCCAGGGACGACACGGGGCTGAACGCTACGGGGCAGTTCATCGGCACCGCCGACTACATCTCCCCCGAGCAGGTCAGCGGCCTGCCCGTGCTCGCCCCGGCCGACCAGTACTCGCTGGGCTGCGTGCTGTACGAGTGCCTGACCGGCCAGGTCCCGTTCCGGCGAGAGGAGGAAGCGGCCGCCCTGTGGGCCCGCCTGAACGAACGGCCTCCCCGGCCGACGTCGCTGCGGCCCAGCCTGCCGGAAGCGGTCGATGAGGTGTTCATGCGGGTCCTGGCGGAGCGGCCCGAGGACCGGTACGCGAACTGCCGGGAGTTCACGGCCGCGGCGCACACCGCGCTCCGGCCGCTCACGGAACCGCCGGTCCCCCGGTTCATTCCCGTCGGCGCGCCGCTTTTCGCCGGCCAGGGCGGTCCGGCCGAGCTTGCTCACGAGCCGGATGCGTCGTTCATTCCGACGATGGATGCCCTGCCCCAGGCAGGAAAACGGCACCGGCGAAGGGCGGCGTACGCGGCGGCCGCGCTGGTCCTGGCGGCCGGGCTTGGCGTGACTGTCTCCCAGGTGACGGGCAGGGACGCCACCCGGGTCGCGCTGTCCGGGCGGGGCACGGCCCTCACGGCACCGGGAACGCGCGCGAGCCAGTCCCCCGCGCGCAGCCGCCCGTCGGCGAGCCCGAGCACGAACATGGGCGTGCAGGTCGGCAACGGCGAGAACGGGCCCGGCACGCTGGCCGGAGTGCTGGCGGCGGCGGACACCAGTGCCGAGGGCAAGAACCTGCTTCCGCCCGGCAAATGCGGCCGGTACAAGCAGGACGCGGGCGGCGCGGTCGTCTGCACCGCACCGGTGCCCGGCGTGGCCCAGGTGTATTACCAGAACTATTCGTCGCCGGACGCGCTCTACAGCGCGTACAAGGCCCAGGTCACCCAGCTCGGGAATACGGTCTTCCGGCAGAACACGGGCACCTGCCGTGACAGCGCGGTGTCGTACGCGGAGTTCGGCTGGAACCAGGAAGAAGGCCATCCGCACGGCTTCACGGTCGCGCGGATGGCGTCGGGCAAGGTCGGGCAGATGTTCGCGTCGGGGCGGATGGCGTGTTTCGCGACCCGGACGCCGCACGGCGTCTCGCAGGACATCGTGTGGACCATCGACAACGGCCCGGCGATGGGCGTGGCGATCGGGAACGGGCCGCCGAAGGCGGTCTACCAGTTGTGGGCGTCCCTGCACCACGCCGTGCTCTTCCGCGGCACCGAGATGTGCGGGACCGCCGGCCGCATGAACGCCAGCGACATCCCGGCCGGCAACCTGAAGGTCATCCCGGTCTGCCCGCCCGGCGTCGAGGCGCTGCCGGCATCTTCCCCGGACCGGTGACGCGGCGAGCAGGCCTTCCGCGACTTCACGTGTCACCCAGGTCGACCTGCGCGCCAATTGTGTCTGCCCTGTCACGCGTCGCGTTGACAGTCCTCTCTTCCGGGCCGAAGATCCTCCTACAGCGGAAAGGCAGGAGCTTCACAATGGCGTGGGAGTGGAACTGGATCGGCGCGGCAGTGCCGCGAGGCCGGAAGCAGCGTCTCCGGGCGGCGGGGGTCGCCGTCTCAGCGGTGGCCCTGGTCGCGGGGCTGGCGGCCGCGTCCGTCGGCAGTGCCGTCGCGGCACCGCAGGCCACAGCCTGCACGGCGGGCACCACCGTGCAGGCCCAGGACGGGCCGGTCTGCGGCGTGACCTCCGGCAGCATCACCTCCTACCTTGACATCCCGTACGCGGCCCCGCCGGTCGGCGGGCTGCGCTGGCAGTCTCCCCGGCCGCACGCGCCGTGGGCGACGACCCTGCAGGCCACGTCCGCGGCTCCCGCGTGCCCCAGCCCCGGGTTCCCGCCGGGGTCTCCCCCGGCGGCCGGCACCAGCGAGAACTGCCTCTACCTCAAGGTCGAGGTCCCGGCCGGGGCCACGCCCGGCGAGAAGCTGCCGGTGATGTACGAGATCCACGGCGGAGGGTTCCTGGGCACGGCCCTGACCAACGACGGGGACAACCTCGTCAAGGGCGGCAAGGCGATCTACGTGTTCGCCAACTACCGTCTCGGCATTCTCGGGTTCCTCGCCGACAAGGCGCTGGGCGCTCACTCCGGCGACTACGGCCTGGAGGACCAGCAGGCGGGATTGCGCTGGGTTCAGCAGAACATCGCCCGTTTCGGCGGCGATCCCGGCAACGTCACCGTCTTCGGCGAGTCCGCGGGCGGGGCCAGCACCTGCGACCAGGTCGCCTCGCCCACCGCGAAGGGCCTGTTCAGCAAGGCGATCAGCGTCAGCGGGTATTACAACTACCAGGACAACATCGTCTGGTCGAAGGCCGACTGCAAGTCGTCGTACTACACCGAGGCCCAGGCTCAGGCGACCGGCGCCCGGTACGCGGCGAAGGTCGGGTGCGGTTCCGCGCCGGATGTCGCGGCCTGCCTGCGGAACGTTCCGGCCGCGACGCTGGTGGAAGACGGCGGCCAGTTCACGGAGCCGGCCGCCGGCGGCACGATCGGGCCGATCGTGAACGGCACGACCCTGACCATGTCGCCCGCGGCGGCGTTCGCCACCGGTCACGTCAACCACGTGACGCTGATCAGCGACGTCGGCCGGGACGAGTTCAACGGCGGCGTGTACTCCAACACCGCCGGGCTGCCCGTGGTCGTGGCGGACACCGCCGCCCAGTATCTGCAGCTCGTGAACGAGCAGTTCGGCGCGCTGGCCCCCGCCGTGGAACGGCTCTACCCGGTAAGCCGGTACCAGTCCCCGTATGACGCCTACCGGACGATCATGGCGGACTCGGCATCGGTCTGCCCGATGCTGGCGGCCGACGGCGAACTCGCGAAATACATCCCGGTGTACTCCGACGTCAACACCGACGCCGACAACCCGGCGGGCGAGGACCTGACGCTGCCCCTC
>Ga0131853_10018037_pt1 | contig 12844 bp, 4 predicted proteins | sample TergutLab28metaG_FD_92764 | JGI IMG/M metagenome (GOLD analysis project Ga0131853, IMG submission 92764) | Labiotermes labralis P1 segment gut microbial communities from Petit-Saut dam, French Guiana - Lab288 P1 (version 2) (version 2) | ecosystem: Host-associated > Arthropoda: Insects >...
AAGTAACTAAGTAAGTAAATAAGTACGCTAGATGAGGCTTAGCTTCTCAAGAAGGACTCTGCTCCATGGAATAAGTAACTAAGTAAGTAAATAAGTACGCTAGATGAGGCTTAGCTTCTCAAGGACTCTGCTCCATGGAATAAGTAACCAAGTAAGTAAATAAGTACGCAAGGCCAATATACGTATAATGTAACAACGAGGCGGGTTCATGCAACCACTGTTGCAGCGGAGAAGCAAGAAGTATTACAAATCTGAGTGTGTTTGTAGCCTTAGGTATCCAGCATGCATTGCGCAAACGCCATATTGTCATCTGTGGCCTGTCCGCCTCTACAACATTTTTCCACATTTTCTCATAAATGGTAAAATTTTCGAAAAAAAAATTGAACGCAAAATGTGTTTTGATTCTCTCTACAACTGTTGTCCGAAATATTTCTCGTTTTAAGAATTGGGCGAGATATCATCATAATTGTACATTGGTCTTCATGTAAATTACCCGTTCTTCTTGTCCGATTTTAATGAAACTTGAATTTTTTCGACAAATTTTCGACAAATACTCAAATATCCAATTCAGTGAGAATCTGCTCATTGGGAAGAGTTGTTCCATGCGGACAGACAGTCATGACGAAACTAACAGTCCCTTTTTCAATTTTGCGAACGCGCCTAAAAAGGAGCTTCGGCTCGCAGACCGGATGTGGCCAGCGACAGTTGCCAGATGATACATCTAACAGTTAAATACGGCGATGATCGATCCAGATGGGGTCACGATCTGGAACACAAAACCTTTACGGGGTGCTGTTTAATCTTCGTTTCAACGTACCACTACAGCATAAGCATATGCATCAGTAACAGTTTCAGACCAGACGAATCACGTGCTGGTCTTAATGCAAGAATAAGTTTCTGTCCAACTAACTGCACATCAGTTGGTTAACATGTGCCGGTTTACTTCTCAGACATGTTTCGGCTATAATAACAGCCATCCTCAGGGAGCTGGTTGACAAAAAAGAAGCACAATTCTTCGACTACCCTAAAGATGGAGGAAGCAAGTTCACCCGAAACGTCAGGAAAAAATTACGAACCAATAAGGCGTTTATTAATTTTCATTCCCGCAACAATTAACTTATTTCTTAGCCTTGATCTCTTCTTCATCACATATAATTCAGTGACACTCGTTAGATATGGCAACACCAGAGCACTAAAAAATAAGCACAGGCTACAAACAAGCTTCATCCGACAATATGACTTTATTCTCCAACCTTACCTCACTTACAGCTTTTCACTGCATTTCGGGCTGTGATGTACCCAAAGTATGGGAGTAAATGGCCAGAATTCTAGCTGTTAATAAAGCCTACTATTCTCTGTAAACTATATTTTAGACCTGAACAAATCAACCGAAATAATAAGATTATATAAAACATTAATCAGGCCAGTATTATGTTATGTGTACCACGGGCCCTAGCACAAATGACAGAACATATACTATACGCACTTAAAAAGGAAAATATTAATAATAATAATATATGGCACAATGCAACAGAACGGGCACTGGCTCCCTAGACGGAACAGCGAAATTTATAGTCTTTACACAGACCTATATACCGTAGATTATACTGAAACTAGATGACCAGGATGGGTGGGTCACATCATCAGAATGGAAGAAGAAAGGATCTTAAAAATGATTCTTAATGGGAAATTCCGAAACACAAGATCAGTAGGAAAAGATGAAAGGACGTCGACCAGAGGGATGCATTACAGATTCTAGGAATACGAGGCTGGAGGAGACATGGGGGCCGAGAAGAATGGAAGCACCGTTTGAGTGAGGCCAGAGACCAGAAGGGGCTGCAGCGCCATACATGGATAGGATGGAAGGCTGGTTGGATGGATCAAAATGTAAGCTTTTTGCTAATAATTTCAACAAACACAAGCAGTTCTGAGCAGAACCCATACAGTCTGCTGTCATTACAGCCCGGCTTGAATGACTGAAATCTGCACACCACCACCTTTGAAACCAACCTAAACAGTTTTTGAAATGTACCACAGAATTTAAAAAGGAATAATCACACAGTCACCAAAATGAAAATTCGAGGAAAGTGTATAATGGAAATGCAACATGCTGTGGAAGCTTTCAGTACACTTTTATTGATTCCTCTCCTGTCAGGAGCTTTTGGAATCCTGATGTTTCCTTATCTGACTTCACAAATGTGATGAAGTCGGGTTTGGAATCTTACCTTGCATAACAGTTTCGGCTTGGATGAAATCCCTAGCTTTATTGTCAAGGCTGTTATGGAAGTAGCAGTATATATGTATACAGCAGTCAGAAGATGATGGAAAATTGTCAGATATATCACTGTTTCCCATCACAGCCATGTATGTAAGTCTTCACATGAACACAATTACACAGTATGTTGCAGGTATGCCTGCAATCTGTTACCATACCAAAGTTAAATTCCCTTATTCAAAAGCCATCAAATCAAAAGCTAAATGAAAACTCTATTTCATTCAGCTGCCAGTTTATCGTTTCACAGTCTACAAAAATTATGTTAACAAAAGTGACTCATCTGCATAACATCTGAATTCCAGATTATGTAGTGCTAGTATTGTCCTACCTCAAGGTCCAGTATCCACCGTGCTGTGATGGCCGACTGTAGGAAATTGAAAAATATAAGTCTGAGGTGGCCTCATATAAAATTTCACATATATCCATCAATTAATCTAAAAGTTGAAATGCGAAAAGCAAGCACGCACGAACGTACACATGCAAAGCACTGATATAACACACTTCCTCTTTCTTCTTCAAGGAAAAAAGATGCACGTTTCAAACACCTCATTACTTGTTATGTGAACAGGCTGCAAGTGTTCAATCAAAGTATTTCTCTGCATTTGCTCTTGTATGACAGCAAATAGGGCAATAAATACTGAACTTTCAAACACATAGGAGCTCCAAACTTTGATGTGCACTTAACTTTAGGCATTTTATTCTATAGGTTTACATTCTCCATACCCAAAATTTGAGTAAAGATGAGAAGTGGCCCTTGTCACTAAACATCAAGACCATATGCCCTACAGCAAACTTTCTTCAGAAGGTTGAAGTCAGTCACCTACTCGAGAAATGCTCTGCCCTTCATAGAACCTGAACGTTCATTACGTCACTGCAACCTGCCACTGCACCCTTTCCACTGTCAAGTGACTTCACTCCACACCATCACATCATATTCCATCTACAACAACTTTAGATACTGTACTCCCATCTATGCTTATGTCTTCAAATGAATCAAGTTTTATGATCAAAACTTTTAATGCATTTCACTTTTCCACCATCTGTACCAAGTATCATCCTTCTTCAACAGATCATCCTGACAATATCTGGTAAATCACACAAGTTACAGAGCTCCTCACTACGCAGTTATACTTCAGCCTGCTCTTGCTTGTTCCATCTTGTTCCAAATATCATCCCCAGCGTACTGTCCCCAAACATAACTGATTTAAATTGAAGAAGTGTCTTCATGACATATCTTTCATGCTAGAGGTCAAATTTCACACCCATGAAAATCAATATGCAACAACTTAGTTCAGAATAATCTAAGCCTTGTTTCTAGATAGCAAGAGATGAGACACAAGTGAACAGAATGGTATCAGAACTTCTTGCTTTCAATCTTACTGCAGTTCCTTCATAAATACAATTTTGGTTATTGTCATACATAAACTGAGCTATACTTCTACTCGATCTACATGGCTATACGTCCTGAACGAGGAAACCTTTACCTTTCACATTTTTACCATTCACAAACATGGCCACATTGTCAGGCGATTTATCGCGTGTCTATTTGGCACAACCGTCTTTCATATTTTCACACAGTACATAAGCATAGAGTTAGAAGTGAGGCTGTCATGGTGCTGACGGGAAATCTGCAACCTTGTAGTCTGGAAAAGAGGTACTGAAGTTTCAGAGAAACTTGCATTAATGTATCTCACCTGCCACAATTTTGTAGTTGATTGTATTAACATTCAAGTGGCAACATGTAAAACATGTACTTCACATACATCTTTACCTCTATGCATGATGTCTAACCATACTGAATAAAATATGCTTCATCTAATGAACCCAACATTGTTGGTCCCCTCTTCCCTCCCACCACTCCCTTGTTTTACATAAAGCTGGAGTTAAAGAGAGATACAATCTGCTTCCAAAATGTACTGTTTGCATAATGTAATATTCAAACAGATCAATAAAAATCAGGTTAAAAAAATGAGTTTAAATGAAACCTATACTACTGTCTGGGTAGGCAAAGATTTATTTGACATGTTCCTATTAAGAATGATTTGAAACAAAAGATTCTTCACTGAAATTTCTTCTCCACTTTACTGTAGAATATGCCACTGTGAGGGTTCATGAAAAACAGGAGGACTTCAAACAGAATGGTACGCATCGGGTTCTCATTTACACTGCTAATGTCAATATATTGTCTGAAAGTATAAAACTACAAAGAAAAACACAGAAGATTTCATAGTCGCTAATTAGGGGATTGGCCTAGAAATAAAAACTGTGAAATCTACATATATTGCCATATCTCATGAACATAATGCATGACAAAATCACACAAAAAGACACATAATAAATCCTTTGGAAGGGTGTAACAGTTCAACTACCTGGGAACAACCCTAACAAATCATAACTGCACTCAAGAAGAAATTAAGAACAGATTTAACCTGGCAAATGCTTCTATCATCCAGCAGAGAATGTTTTGTCCTCCAGGATGCTATCCAAAAATATAAAGATTCAAACATACAGAACTACAATTTTGTCTCTTGTTTTATACAGGTGTGAAACTTGGTCTCTCACATTGAGGGAGGAACACAGGTCAAGGGTATTCAAGACTAGGGAGCTGAGAAAGACATCTGGGCCTAAGAGGGATGAGGTTAAAGATGAGTGAAGAAGGCTTCATAATGAGGAGGTTCATGATCTGTGCAAGTCACCAAATATTATTTAGGTGCTCACATCAAGAAGAATGAGATGGGTGGATGATGTCGCATGTATGGAGGAGATGCGAAGTGCATACGGGGTGTTGGTGGGAAAACCTGATGGAAACAATCCACTCGTAAGGCCTTGGCATAGATGACAGAATATTAAACTTGATCTTCAACACGTGCAATGAGGGGTGGGAAGCATGGACTGGAGTGATCTGGCTCAGGATAGGGATAGGTGTCCCTTGTGAATTTGGTAATGAACTTCCAGGTTTATTAAATGCAGGGAGCTTCTTTACTAGCAAGAGACCTGTTAGATCTTCCAGTAGGGCTCTGCTGCATGCATTTGGTTACATTTTGAAACACTCTCTCTCTCTCTCTCTCTCTCTATATATATATATATATATATAATATTAGGAGTTTTTGCTACAAATGACCCATAAAACACTCTTAAAGTTGACCATTGCATTGCGGAACAGGTGTATATATGCATATACTGTCCGTGCGTGTGTGTGTGTGTGTGTGTGTATACATCCAACTGAAGTGCCACAGTAATAACACTGTACACATCCTAACTACTTCAGAAAAATACCAAATTCACTGATAATGTTGTACAGTATTTCATCAAATCTATAAGCACCTCACATACTGTTGTGATGAGCCATCCCTCATCTGACAGAGCCTAATCCAACCAACTGTGTGGGAAAGGTGAGGGTTTCCCACCAGATAGATGCTGAGAAGTGTGATTAAGTCAAGAAGAATAAAAATAACAACAACACTTAAATTATTATTACTGTCTTATTTCTTCAAGAAAGGATGCAATCAAAAAATGCAGAACAATTACTTTCTTAAACAAAATGGAGGAAGTTCCTTAAGGAGACAGTCTGCTTTTGCAAAGAAATAACTGCCCATTCTCTTCAAATATGTGCATATGTGTGTGTGCGTGAGACAGAATGACAGGCACATCAGCATGGTCATCTTCAAAGGCTACATGCACAGCCCCATTCAACCAGAATTTCAGTTTAAAGAATTTATTGCAGACAGAATCAGACTTATGACTTGTTAATTTGAAGAGAAACCAGTTTAGTTTCACATATTCCAGTTTATGGTGGAGTGCTTAATATACCATTATAGTTGAATAACCCAAGAATTTGTGGGAACTTCAAACACCATACGTGGGTGCACACGCAGTGTGAAAATCACTGCCAAGATTATGATCAAATAGGGAACACTCCAGAAATTGTTAGGTAAAACCAATTTTGTCTCTGAAAAAGTGTTCACTGAAAATATCTAAACAGTATAACGAAACTCTATAAAGTTACATTTACAATGTGTGATTTCCGTAGTCACTCTTTTTAGTGCGACAGCTGATCGAAGATAAGAGTATTTCTTGCTTACCAAAAGGAAGACCTGATACTCCAAAGAGAATCAGGAAAAGAATATTACATGATAGCAGTGTCCTGAGTAGAATACTGGTGATATTAGGGTACATATATTTTAAACTGTTTCTGTGTACTGCCCTGTGCTTCAATAATTATTCATGTAATTAGATGCACAGTACTGCACTGTCACAGATGTATGCATACTGCAAGGAGTGTTATGAAGAAATTAATGGGCCAAGTGTACCCATCAATTACAAAAACATCGTATAAAAGCTTCTGTGGTGTTGTCACCAACTGATGGCACACGACCTATTTCATAATGGAACACAACCAAAACAAAATGCCTGCTACTGTTGTACACCACTTACACAGCCTGTAAAAGTGAAAACCAATGCAGAAAGCTAATCTCTCACACTTTGAGCATTATCGTGTAAAAATACATACATCAATTAAAAAAAAAAACACCACACACACACACACACACAGTCCAACCTCTCATATTGGGACTATTACACAAATGAATCAATCAGTGCCCTGCCTATGTTCAGCCAAGAATATCTCAAATACAAATGTAGGAATGAAAACCATGACCATGACATTTCATTTCTGTTTAACTGAAGCAGTCCCTCGACAATCAAAACTACTGCTCAGTATTACAGCCTTGAATTAATAATGCACAATATGTTTCTCCCTAGAAGACTCCATACTTTTGGACCACATCTCATTTTGGTCATGGGTCAGGATGAGAAAACACATTGAATGATGTGTGGCCTGTGTGGCCATTACTTCAGTCCTATGTTTAGAAAAAAAAAAATCACCAATGGACCTATGAATTGTACAGAAGAAGACCACAATACACAGAATAAAATCTCATAACAGACTTACTGTTCAGTGGCTAAAAGGACTAAAAAATTTTTTGCAGTGGGTTGGTCAATCATGTGAAAATACTGAACAGTGTTACCCACACAATCACTAAAAGAAATACTAACATGTGAGAAGCAATTATTACACTACGCTATTGGCCTCTGGATTTACTCTGAGTACTTGGAATTCAGTCTCCTGGAGACGTATTTGCCGCTTGGCAGAGAGTAAGTGAATGGGTATTGCACAATACTCTCTACAGACTATTCAATCTTTTATTTTCTTTTGCACAACATATTGTGTCAATCAAACCTAATCTGATAAACACAATATACCATACAACCTTCAATATTCAAACTATATGGTCAATACTATTGTGCAATAATTAATGTCACACAATATTACTTGCCATACCTTAACAACTCCCATTCTATTAATTTAGTACATAATGAATTACAATAAAACTGAACAGATACCCAAGAAAGTAGAAGCCACAGTGTGCGTGTGCATTGCAAGCTACAATGTCCTACTTTCCATAATCGTACGTATCAATAAAAAGAAATTATGCTATGAATTGTCATTCAGTATTATGAAACTGCTGTTACAGAAACAGGCTTCACACAAATAAATATTCGGACAGACATAACTTCCTCCTCTGCTGCTGACACACAGTCTCCACATGCTGATCCAACTCAGCGAGTGAATTAAATGAAATATTTTCAAACTTTCAATATCATGTAAAGCATATTGTATGACATCACTGTGTTGCACTCATAAACTCAACAATAGGCTTCACGAATACCAGCCAAACTGAACTCTTACCACTCAACTCCAAACCATAATTCACAAATATGGTGTGAACAAACTGCAATATATGCAGCTGGCTAAACTAAATGAGAAGTGTAGGTAGTGTTAGTAATATCACAAGTAGGTTTCCTGCATCTTGACATAAACATCATGTGCTACCAATATCATGTTATATTCCAAGACAGCTCACCTCTGGTGATGAGATAGCCCTCTTCATCTACTATCTCCTTATGAGTAACAAATGAAATGCAGATAATTTCTCAGAATCAACAAAATTTAGAACAATGCAGTTACTCTGCCACAAGTCTAAGTTATGACTCTATTTCCAGACAGAACGCCAGGAACCCGAGGCTCTATAAAACTCCCACCCTAACTTATTAGCAAGCCTGTCTCACTTCCTAAAGTTTTACTCACATCAACAATTAAAGACATCTTTCTTTCTACATCTTTGAGGTGAATGGTATTCCTGTTCTTTGTTGCTCTTAATATCTCACCAATGCCATATTTAATGTATCACAGTAACGAAGTCGACAGTTCAGTTTTCGGTCCGGCATTTCTTTCCATCTCTGTACATCAGTTTCATGGGATTTTATTCATGAGAATGCAGACTGGGATATTTCAAATTCTGAGGCCACCTGTATCTGATTCCTCATCTGTAAGGAATCCAGCACCTTAATTTTCTGACCCAATGAGAGTTCATTTCGTTTAGTCATTCCAAAATTTTGCAATAAATATTCACTACAATAAACAATAAAATGGCACAATTGCACCAAGGTACCAGGTAAATTAACGCATAAATGTAACTGCAATACAGCTCATGCCAGCGGTAGTAGGAAGTTATTTTAACATCGCACAATGTACGTAATTTCCTTACGTTTTACGTAACATTTCACAATGTAGCAGCTCGCATATCTTTACCGTACAAGCCTACAAAGTGCAACATAACCTAACCTAAATACCAACGCTGAAACCCGAATTTATTCATCAACAAACTACCATAAACCCGCATTGGGGCTTCAAATCCGCAACTCGTGACAGTATTTCATACATAATAACGAATACAGACTCCTGCTGCTCTCGTAAAGGAACTAAAAAATCAATGTCATCCGAATGACAACTACTTAGACCATCGACCCATAAAGTGTAACCCACACACAACACACATCACAAAATAGCGTTCGTCAAACAAAACTTACTAAAAGATTTCTACCAATTTCAGCCACAGCCTAGTAAGATCATTCAAGAAATTCATTTAATACGTACTCGACTCACACCGAACAACGGAACCACGGATTACAACAACGTTAGCAAATGGAATGCTTACACTCAGTAGTACCAACATCATATATTCCCCACAGCAAGGAAGTACAATTTTAGGGTACTTCAATAAACTGCATAAAATAAATAGTACCGTGTCTTATTAACAGGCACTGGTCTACTTTTTCATTTAAGTCTAAGATTGAAATATGCCTATACGAACGATTCAGCCACGCACTCCACAGTTATAGATTACCAAAGTTAATGCTTTAAGCTTGCCAACTTAGACATTTACTTACTACATCTTTTCGCTCATTTCAATGACATAGGTAACAATGTGCCTACCCCCTTAGAACGTTGAAGTTAACCTTACACACTGACCAAAAATCTGTCAACCAAATTAGTAATATTTTGGCCTCACCTGTAAAGTATTCATAAACATGTCTTTTATAATGGCATAAACGCTGCAGCATGTTAGATACAAAATTAATGAAACAAGTTGGCACTGATTGCACACTTTGGTGGTGACATACTGATCTAACGTGCCTACATGGTCACAAACAAATAATAATAAAAACACGATAAGTTTCTTTAATAGCATGCCATCCGCAGCACATGGAAAGTTCACAAGTTATGGCAATTCTGTAAATTCGCAATTTAAAATTACGCTATAAGATTTCATGCTACCGAAAAACTGTCTAGCAACCGCACATTCTGCGTTTGAGGTCTCAAACACACGACCCCCCGCCCCAGTTAATTTTATTCAGCACTTCCACTATTCTTGTCCAAATTACAGACTGTCGCCCGCCTCAGAACGGCGTAACTTTATTTTTCTCAAGACTGTTGGCAGCACTTACAATTTTTGCTATTTCACAAAATAATGCAATGAAATCAAAACCATTTACGGACGATGAGGACTGAAGGAATATACAATGAAGGCAGCAAAAACGCTTTGATGCGAAAAGCAGTAGCTTTTTAAATCAATCAGCCTCCTTGCAAGCATACTAGCTTATCGTGTAAATGACATGACAGGCCTTTAAACAGGACTGTAACAATTCTGTGGCATATTCAATTGCAGCTGATGTGAGTACACACTTCACAGACAGCGCGCAGCTCGATGCTTTTATTCCAAGCGTCAATTAGGACTTCCAATTGTTGATGGAACTTTTTAAAATGGTTTCAATGACAGAAACCGATGCCGGTAACTTTCTTCCTTCAGAATTCGTGATTCCTTTCAACAAATACAAACTGCCTCGAAAAAAAAATGCTGGGTTTATTAGAGACGCGGCTGCGACTATTATTGTAAAAATAATGACGTTGCAGCAAAATTTAAAAAAGCAAAATAATTTGAGGGAACGGCTCCTTTCTTTCGTTTCCACTCTATTCTTCATAAAGGAGCACTGTGTGCCTAGGTCTGAAGATATCCAACAAAATGTACACTTGTTAAAACAGTGAATTTTATTCAGACAAGTTTCCTCAAAGGCTAACCGGACTGGTCACATTTTGCGTTGGAACTGCCGTCTACAACATGTTACCGAAGGAAAGAAGGAAGAATGGAAAACGATGAGGAAGACGTAAGCAGCTACTAAATGATCTTAAGGAAAGGATACTTGAAATTGAAAGTGGAAGCACTAGCTCGCATTCTGTGGAGAATCGTTTTGGAGAAGATTATGGACCTGTCGTAAGAAAGACTACGGAATGATGAAGTTTCCTCAACCATCGTGAATTTGTAGCATTACAGGGAGAAACGGAATGAACATGATGGAATAATTAACTGTACTAATGTGAAGTGGCATGTTTTGCAAACATTTTCTATTTATTACAGGACATCAAATTATTCAAGGAATGACGCAACAACAGAATTCAAGAAATGTCTGGATGAGAGAGGTCACTGAACACTACGAGACAAGCACGGGCAAACTACAGACACTCTGAGAGGATCACGACTTTCAAAATTCAATTCGATTGTGTGAAAGTCATTGAAAGATGCATAACCCAGACGCGGTACTACAAGGCATGGCTGATAGACCAGTTGAGGAAGGAAGATGCTGTTCTACTACAGCCAGCCATATATTTTACGTGCGCTCCATCTACACTGCTTATGCGGTAAACCACTGCCTAATTTGGTGAAGGCTGCACACGCAAAGCCGATAAATCGGCTGCTCCATTTCCGTTTCTGAGCCTATAACCCAGCCTGGAAGGCGAATTTAAGATGTCAAATAACACAACGTACGGTAAGTTTTACCACAAAAACAACACACCAACACACGTCCATAATTTTGATACAGTGTAAGAAAATAAGTCCTAAAACACATTTCAAGACCTAAATATATGTCCGGGGGTTCCGCAACTTAACAAAGCTGACTTGCGTCCCGAAAGCCTAACCAGATCTAGGCTAGCTTAAATGTCGTCGCTTTGTACAGTAGTTCTGTAGACTACATTACTGGGCATCATTGCTTCTCCCTCCCCGAAATACAGCATGTGTTTCCTAAATCCTAAATTCCAGCTTTTACACACAAATAAGGATATATCATTAATCTTAGGCGCGAAGATGTTACATCTGGCTCGTAAAAGATTCAATTCAAAGTCACACATGCGGTGATGATGTCATCAGGTCCATTCCTACCAACGAATTTCACATTACTCGCCCCCAAAATAAATCTTCCTAAATGCATGCAAATAAAAAAAAACTATTAATAACGCCACTGAAATGTGTTTTTAAAGCAAGAATGGTGTTCATAATGTTTCAAAGCATTTAACATCTGTTTCAGGTGCACCATACCCTTCTTAAAGACCAAGTTCCATATTTGTAATAATGCTGCAGTCCAACTGGCTTTTCGTGGTAGAGACAGATTTTCCGGACTTAAAGTTGTGTAGGTGAAAGGGTAAGAAACCAGGAGCACGGTCTAACTTTAATTTGGAGAGCACAAGGTTTCTCTCAGGGTCTTATCAGGGTTACAGGACGCCAACGTCCTCAGGTCAACAATCTAAAGAGAACAATTCTAAAAAATTTTGATTTGCTCTAAATTTCTTGAAGAATATGTCAGCACTCATAAGTAAACATAAAGGAAATCAGACACATGTGGCGTAATTCACTGTCTTCAAAATCACTTACTGCGCGCTTACTAATTCCTTGAGATCTGTCTCTCACGTCTGAACATCGAATCGTTTCTCTCCTTCCGCCCAAGTCTTTATCAAAAGTGGCAACTTCAACATATTTTGAACTCCTGTGATTAGTCCGGAAAAGAAAGAGGGTATACCTTTGTTGACTGACTAACTCTTACTGCTTAAGATTACATTAAGTTCCCCGTAAAAAAGAAACGCCCACTCACAGCAAAACCCACAAGCCGTACAGGTTTCGGTTCACAGGTTAAACCCATAAATTCATCAACGAAAAATCAAAGTGTCAAAGAAAACTTCAAAATATCTGGGTTTTTGTTACGAATTCTATAGCTGTAAGGACCGGTGGGAAGTGCGTGAAATGGGAGGTCGGGGGGGGGGGGGGGGGAGAAAAACCTCCCCCACATCGGGGACAAAAAAAAAGAAAAAAAAAAAAGGTTCCTTTCTTCAGCCAGGGC
>Ga0131853_10018039_pt1 | contig 12844 bp, 14 predicted proteins | sample TergutLab28metaG_FD_92764 | JGI IMG/M metagenome (GOLD analysis project Ga0131853, IMG submission 92764) | Labiotermes labralis P1 segment gut microbial communities from Petit-Saut dam, French Guiana - Lab288 P1 (version 2) (version 2) | ecosystem: Host-associated > Arthropoda: Insects >...
CGCAGAGAAAAAATATAAGCAACCATTTTCATATACGCCTTCCCATACTGTTATTTTGTTTACCAACCATTTACCCAGCGTTGGCACTTACGATGACGGCACTTGGGGTAGGCTTATTGTCATACCATTCAATGCCTTTTTTGTTGGAGCGGACGTTATTTTGAACTATGCTGATTACCTTTACAATCACGCAGGGGGAGCGGTTTTAACATGGATTATTCAGGGGGCAAGGAAATTTATAAACAACAGCTTTAAGATTGAGCAACCTGACGTAGTCAAGAAAGCAATCGCAGCGTACAGAAGAGAGAATGATTGGATTATGAGTTTTGTGGATGAATGCTGCGACATCGGAGATGATTTGCGTGAAAAATCAGGCAAACTTTATAACGAATACAAATCATTTTGCTTCAGGACGGGAGCGTTTCAGCGCAAACAGCCGGATTTCAACAAGGGTATGGAGGCGGCCGGGTTTAAACGTACAGGCAATACAAAGGGATATTTTTTTGAGGGATTGAAACTTCCTGATGATTTCTTGCCATAAATCGACATCATCAATTTTAAATGTACTGCTTATCCATTCGAATTTTTGGAAAGATGGACACGGTTTCAAAAAATCCAGTATTTATGCGGGTACAGCTTGTCAAGGTAGAGGATAGCGAGGATAGATAAAAACTTTTTCTATGTGATTTTAATGTTCTTACGTAAGGAAGTTTATACGTATCTTCGCTATCCTCTACGCCTTGTCCATTTTCGACATTAGGTTACACACCCACTTGAGGCAAAAAAGGCGGTGGAAAAATGCGTGAGGTTGAACTGGAACGCAAGCTGGTAAAGGCAGTAAAAGCACAGGGCGGTATCTGTCCAAAGTTCACCAGTCCCGGCTTTGACGGTATGCCGGACAGGATTGTTCTGCTGCCAAACGGCAGGATAGGCTTTGTTGAGGTTAAACGAAAAGGGGAAAAACCGCGTCCGCTTCAATTAGCAAGGCATGAAATGTTACGCAAAATTGGATTTTTAGTATTTGTGCTTGATGATACAAGCCAGATTGGAGAGATTTTGAATGCAATACAATCCACATAAATTCCAGCAATATGCCGCTGATTTTATTATTAATAATCCTGTGTCGGCTGTTTTCTTGGACATGGGGCTTGGAAAAACGGCAATAACACTAACTGCTTTGATGCAATTATTATTTGACCGCTTTGAGGCGCATAGGGTTTTGGTTATTGCACCACTACGGGTAGCAAGGGATGTATGGCCTGAAGAAATACGAAAATGGGAGCATCTTTCAGATTTGCGCTTTTCCGTTGCCATAGGCACAGAAGCCGAGCGGCTGGCGGCACTTGAGGCAGAAGCTGATATTTATTTAATCAACCGTGAAAATGTGCAGTGGTTGATAGAAAAAAGCAAAATTCCGTTTGAGTTTGACACTGTAGTTATTGACGAATTATCCAGCTTCAAGAGCCACAAAGCTAAACGATTTAAGGCTTTACTGAACGTGCGTTCAAGAATAAAGCGGATTATTGGTTTAACAGGCACACCAACATCTAACGGTCTGATGGATTTATACGCAGAATACCGTTTACTGGATATGGGAAAAAGGCTGGGGCGATTCATCGGGCAGTATCGCAGTGCTTATTTTGAGCCTGATAGACATAATGGTCAAATTGTTTATAGTTACAAACTTCTGCCTAATGCTGAAAAAAGGATATATAACAAGATATCCGACATAACCGTTTCAATGAAGGCCACAGACCATTTAACGATGCCGGAGTTGCTTTCCGTGGGATATTCTGTGTTGCTGTCAGTGGACGAACAAGAAGTATACGATGAACTAAAGCGAGAATTGGTTTTGACGTTACAAAACGATGAAGTTACTGCTGCCAATGCCGCTGTGTTAAGCGGGAAGCTGTGCCAGATGGCAAACGGTGCAGTTTATGGCGATGATGAAAGTGTTGTTTACATACATGACCAAAAACTTGATGCACTGGAAGATTTAATCGAATCTGCATATGGAAAGCCTGTGCTGGTTGCCTATTGGTTTAAACATGACTTGATGCGAATTAAAGAGCGGCTGAATTCGCTGGGTATTGTGTATGCAAAGTTGGATTCTCCTGAAAGCATAAAGCAGTGGAATCGTGGTGAACTGCCAGTTGGGTTAATTCATCCGGCCAGTGCAGGGCATGGGTTAAATCTACAATCAGGCGGTAACACCTTAGTTTGGTTTGGATTAACATGGTCGTTGGAACTATACCAGCAGACCAATGCCAGACTTTGGCGGCAAGGGCAGAGTGCCGAAACCGTGGTAATTCATCACATCATTACCAAGGATACCATTGACGCGTATGTTCTTGATGCTTTATCTGCAAAGGACAAAACCCAGCAATCGCTTATTAAAGCAGTAAAAGCAAATTTATAGGGAGTGTTTGTCATGCCATATAAAGCAAAGAAACCCTGCGCTAAACAAGGATGCAGGGAACTAACATCAAACCGATTCTGCGAAACCCATGCCAAGGAAGAAATGAATAATTACAATCGTCATCGCCGTGACCCTGATTCCAATAAACGGTATGGTCGGCAATGGAGAAAAATCCGTGAGGCGTTTCTTTCCACCAATCCTGTGTGTGGTATCTGCGAACGTGACGGCAGGGTAGTTCCTGCGGTGACAGTTCATCACAAAAAGAAACTTACAGAGGGTGGTACAAATGCTTTTGAGAACCTTGAGGGTTTGTGCAGTGCTTGCCATTCACGATTACATGCTTCCGAAGGGGATTATTTTTAAGAGGTAGACATCAGTATTTCTGGGGAAAAATTGATTGATTGAAAACGTGTGCCATGTTTGATTCAAAGAATCATGTTTCAAGATGAATAAATGCACGGAGTTGTTAGTCCAACCATAATATACAAGGGGGGCGTGTAATCTCTGGTCGAATCGTGTCGGACAGCGCGCTCGGTCAAATCTGTAAAAATCCGCATTTTCAAGAGTGTTTTTTTCGGGGGTGAAAATTATGGCATGGGGAGGGGCTAGACCCGGAGCCGGGCGCAAGAAAAAAGCCTTAAATGACAAGATTTTGGAGGGCAATCCGGGCAAGCGGAAAATTAAAATTGTGACGTTTGAGACGGATTCTTTTCAACTTGAAAACCCGCCATCGTTTTTGGCTCAAAATGGCATCGAAGGTGCGGAGGATGTTCCCTCTGCCACAGAGATTTACCAAATGGTCGCTGAGTTCGTGGAAAAATCGGGATGCGGTCACTTAATCGCTCCGCTTCTCATTGAGGATTTCGCTCATTTGCGGCGTTCTTACTTGGAATGCGAATATATAAACCGCACCAAGGGGCGTATCGCCAACGGCAAGAGAAGTCCATACGTTACCATGGCGATAGATTATTCCAAACAGGCGATGGCAATCTTTGACCGCATATGGAATACCCTCGCACAGAACAGTGAACAGCCATATGAAGGCAAAAACGAATTTTTATCCATGCTCACAAATAGGGGCTTCTAAACTTGTCCTATATATTAATAAAGGAACTCATGCCGGAGGTGTCTATGAAAACCACAGAACGCTTTGAAAAAGTGGATATTGAACTGCTTATTCCCTATGCGCGGAATGCTCGCACACATAGCAAGGAACAAATATTACAACTCCGCTCGTCTTTGCGGGAGTTTGGTTTTGTGTCACCCATTATCTGCGACAAAGACCATAACATAATCGCTGGGCATGGGCGTGTGCTGGCCGCGAAAGCCGAAGGTATGTCAACGGTGCCATGTGTATTTGTTGAACATTTAACGGAAGCACAGAAAAAGGCATACATCTTGGCTGATAATCGAATCGCTTTAAGTGCGGGCTGGGATGAAGAAATGCTCGCTTTGGAATTTTCCGACTTGAAGGATATGGGTTTTGACCTTGAACTTACAGGCTTTGACCTTGGAGAGATTGAAAAATTATTCGCCGGGGAAGCTACCGATGTTCAAGATGATGATTTTGACCTTGATGCCGCTCTCGAAGAAGCGGCTTTCGTAATTGTTGGCGATATGTGGACAATCGGGCGGCATCGGCTCTTGTGTGGGGATTCCACAAACCCTGCGGAAGTGGCTCGATTGATGGATGGCAAAAAGGCAAACTTGTTTTTGACTGACCCACCATATGGCGTTTCCTACCAAGGCAAGGCGGGTAAAATCGCCAACGACACCTTGACGGAAGATGTGTTGGTGGAAAAATTATTGCTCCCTGTGTTCAAAAATGCGGAAGCTGTGATGGATAACGAAGCCAGTGCATATATTTTCCATGCAGATACGCAGGGCGAGTGGTTTCGCAGGGCATTTCGTGAAGCGGGCTTTAAACTTTCCGGCGTTTGCCAGTGGGTTAAGCCTTCGCTGGTGATGGGGCGAAGTCCGTATCATTGGCGGCATGAGCCGGTTTTGTTTGGCTGGAAAGCCAAAGGAAAACATAAATGGGTAGCAGGGCGTGACCAGACCACAGTTTGGGAATACGGTAAACCCGCAAAAAATGATATTCATCCAACCATGAAACCCCTCGACCTTTTGGCAAAACCTATCCAAAACAGCACTGCCGCTAATGCAATAATACTGGATTTATTTTCAGGTAGTTTTTCCACCGGGATGACATGCGAGCAGTTGGGGCGTATATGTTATGCCATGGAACTTGACCCCAAATATGCCTCGGCAAGTATACGCAGATATGTTAATGAATACGGCTCTGATGGTGTGTTCGTGGAGCGGGATGGGGAGAAGCTGGTATTTATAGATGTGGCTGTGGCGGTGATGGGCGATGAGTAGGATAACGGATGCATTTTGCCTTGCGCTTTTTTGTACTTGTTGGAATCGCCCACCATCATTCTCCATGATTTTTGGCATGTATTGAGCGGTTTATACGCTTGCTATTTCACGCAAACAGAGCGAACATATGACCATCGCCGGGGCGCAAAGCCTCGAAAAATCAGGAGGATGCCATGATGACACTTAACTTTAACACACCGGGCGCGGAACGCAAAAATCTTTTAACCACCTTGGGGGAACTGCTCGCCACCAAAGCAAAATACTTAGGTGTGCAAGGGAAATTTGCTTACCAAGTGGGCGATTACCACCTCGACAAAGACGGAACGCTCACGGGCCCCGAAGATTTAACTTTACTTGGTAATTTGATGAGGCTGGGATTCAAACCCGATAACTTCGACTACGAAGAACCAGCCACCGAAGCCGAAGAAACCTCTGCCTTTGAAGATTTGCAACTCACCGAACGAGAAGAACTTGGGCTTGGGCGTGAACGCAGGGAAGATGCTCAAGGCGAAAACGGTAGGAGTGCGGACGATGTTCCCACATACTACATCTACCGCGCCGAACTCAGCGACCCTGAAGCACCAGACCGAATGGAAGTTTTCTCCGCTGAACATGACGAGGATGCAATTCGCCAAGCCTTGGAATTTTGCACCGAGGGCATTCGGCTTTTGGAACTGCACGAATTGGATGACGATTACAACGAACTCCGCTTTGTGCCTTTACTCAACTCCGGCGAAACCGCAAATACCGAAACGGAAAACCCTGCCACCGACACTAACAGCCTCACCATAGAAATGCCGCTGATGCCGCCGGAAAAACTGGATAACCTTTGCAGGCTAATATTATCCAAAGAAACCCTTATTAAAAACGCCTTGGGGGTGGATGCCCTACCCATTCAAGTCACCGACACCATCCGCTTTCCTTGGTACAACTACGAAAACCAGCCAACAAGCGAAGAAACGCAAGCACTCGCTGCATTTATCAGCTTGCTCTGCGAAACCGCACGGGAAAAGAAGCGTGTGGTTGCCAAAGAAAAACCCATCGAAGGCTCGCACAAATACGCCATGCGGTGCTTCCTGCTTTCCATCGGCATGATAGGGCCCGAGTATAAGAACCAAAGGAAAACGCTTCTTTCCAAACTGGAAGGTAATAGTAGCTGGAAATTTGAAGCACCACCAAAGGCAGACGATGCCGAAGAACAAACTGCGCCGATTGATGATACCCCACCAACTGCCGATGCGGAAGCCTCCGGCAAATCCGAGCGGGAACTGATAATGGAGCAATTACCCGAAGGTGAGCAGATTAAAAAAACATATTGGGCGGTGGAAGGCGATTACAGGGTAATTACTACCCTGCCGGATACTGGCTACGAAAAACGGTACACGGTTGCCTTCGAGGACGGCTACCCACGCATAACCCACATGCCCTAAACCTTGCCCATACACGCAAACACCGAGGCTTTCCTGCCCCTTCATGGGGCTTCGCCTCGTATTATGCAACCTTCCGATTATTCTTAAAACAACGCAATCCATAATTTTTACATAGTTTCCGCTTGCTTTATAAGACCACCTGAGTGATATATAAACCACGCCAAAAGGCGTAAAAAAGACAGCAGGGGGAATTAGGATGTTCAAATTTGGCTACAAATTATCGGGAAATTCTATCAGCAAGCCTCGCCCATACGATGATGCCAGCTACTACTACGGCATAGATGGCAGCAACGGCATGTGGAAAATTTGCAAAGACGGCAAAGTAGTGGACACCATCGAAGTTGACTCTTCCTTGGATGAAGTGGCGGAGCATTTGCAAATGGTAAACAGCGCAATAACACCGAAAATGTGCCACAACTAAACCCATCACAGTCCAGTGGATATCACGCTTCACCTACGGCATACTGTTCACACGCCGACAGGCTGAATCTACAGAGCCGGGCGAGGAGGTTTTGCCATGATACGTTCTTCCATTGAGGAATTAATCCGCAAGGCAACAAACGCTGGATTTCAATTCAATGTTTCCGATGCTTACAAATCCGCAGACTATCTTCGCAGGGAATATGCCGCAGTTGGTGTGACACTCCCTGCCATCGACCCCGATGGGAAAGAATGCGGGTTTACCATTTGCTTGGATAAAAACTGCGATGGTTTTTACTCGCAATACGTTGAAGTTTAGGCGGTTACATAGCCTTACGGGGTTTTACCCTCATCGGCTTTAACAAGGGCAACACGGCCAAACGTGGCGCAACACACGCCGAGGTTTTCCCCAGTGGGAACGCTCGGCTTGCGCCAATGAAGCGGACAAATGTGCATTACAATCCAGTGGCTATCACGCTTTACCTACGGTAATATGCTCTTGCTGGGGCGAGCAAACCCTGCAAACACTAAGATGGGAGCGGATGCAAAATGAGCAGAATTATGGAATATGCAATCACAGGAAAAATTCAGACCGAGTTGTGGCGGTTAGGGTACAAATGTTACACAACTCAACGTCTTTATTGGGCAACAGATAAACCCATCCATAAAAAATCGGTGCATACACCTTTCGGTCCCGGTGGCGTAAAGCTGGATGAACCCTACAGAACAAAACTTGGATACAAAACGGCTTGCAAACTGTATGAAGAACTGAAGCAAAGGACGGTTTAATTTGAAACACACTCCAGATGCTATTCAGCGCAGGGTACGGTAATATGCTCTTACAGGGCAAGCGAAACCCTGCAATCACTAAGATGGGAGCGGATGACAATGAAAAATGAAAAAGCATTAGGTGCATTTATGGCGAAAATGGCAGAGGCGCGAGAACGCCTCGCAGAGTTACAGGAATATGTGGATGACCACATGGGCGAAAGTCCCGATGACATCACATGGGGCCACACAGGAAGTGCTGAGTATTTTGTAGCACAACTTACCCAGCTTACCGATTGGGCATTTAAACGCGGCGAATACGCCGAATAATGGGAGGGAATAATATAGTGACCAGAGAAACGATTTTGAAGAAAGCCTTGGAAATGGCGCATCATAACCTTTATTGCACATCGGAAGATTACCTGATGACACGCCCACGGGCAGGGCAGGAAACCGACTATGCCGAGTACGCCGCTGAAGCCGAAATCCTAAAGGAATGGCTCGCAGAACTGCCCATGCAGGACGCTACGGCACGGTTTCAGCGGGATTTGCAAGATGCCAAAGACGGCATTTGTGAAGGCGAAATAATCACCACGCGCAGAGAAGAAATCGAACGTTTGCAAGCGGAACTGGCACAAATCGAAGCAGCGGCCAACTAACCAAAACGTAAAACCTAACTAAGAAAATTTTCGAGGATTGCCCTTCGGGGCTATGCCTCGTTCAATAACAGGATAAACAAACAATCCACAGGCGCATCTTCCAAACGTACAACATAATATAGCAATAACACAGACTTCCATATGGGAGTTTTTTTGTTTACCGGGAAGGAGGCTCGCGCATGGGCGATTACAAATACACGCCAACCAAATTAATGCTGCCCACCAGCCGCTACGACCAGCGCAGGGCTGACTTTGCCGTTAAGTTTATATCCATGCTCCGGCATACTTCCGGGGAGTGGTTTGGTAAGCAATTCCAATTGATACCGTGGCAGGAAACTATAATCCGAGATATTTTCGGCATCATTGATAAAGAAACGGGGTATCGCCAGTTCCGCACAGCCTACGTTGAAATCGGCAAGAAGAACGGAAAATCCGAACTGGCCGCCGCTGTTGCGCTGTATCTTCTCTTCGCTGATGGGGAAGCCGGGGCAGAAGTATATTCCGTTGCTGCCGATATTAACCAAGCGTCTATCGTGTTTAATACGGCAAAAGCCATGGTTGAGCAGTGCGGGGATTTGCTTAAACTTTCAAAACTTGTGCCGTCTACCAAGCGGATTATATTCCGTCATACCAATAGCTTTTACCGTGTATTATCCTCCGAAAATAAATCTAAGCAGGGCTTTAACGTGTCGGGGTTGGTGTTTGATGAATTGTTTGCCCAGCAAACCAGAGATTTGTTCGACACTTTAACAAAATACACAGGCGATGCCCGCAGACAACCGCTGTATTTTTTAATTACAACTGCTGGCAGAAATCGAAATTCCATTTGTTATGAAATGCACTCAAAAGCAAAAGCTGTACTGGATGGCTCCAAAATAGACCCTGCATTTTATCCTGTCGTGTTCGGCATGGAAGAAGGTGACGATTGGAGTAATCCCGATGTTTGGAGAAAATGCAATCCTTCCATTGGCGTAACAATCCCATTTGAAACCGTGCAAGCGGCCTACGAACAGGCAAAGGAAAACCCTGCGGAAGAAATGCATTTCAGGCAATTCCGCTTAAACGAATGGTGTAATGCGGATATCCGCTGGATGCCAATGGCAAAATGGGATGCCTGTGGCGAAGATATAAATTGGGATGATTATGAAGGGCGCGAGTGTTACTGCGGTCTTGACCTTGCCAGCACTAACGATTTAACTGCACTAACCTTGGTATTTCCCCCAACAGATAATGATGACAAGTATACCGTTCTGCCATATTTCTGGCTGCCTGATAATGTAATCGACCACAGAAGCCGTAACGACCATGTGCCTTATGCAGTTTGGAGAAAGATGGGCATATTCAACACCACCGAGGGCGATGTAGTGGATTATGATTTTATTGTTGCGTTTATTGCACGTTTAACCGAGCGTTTTCGCATCCGTGAAATATCCTATGACCGCTACGGTGCGGAAAAAATACGCCGCGACCTTGAGGAACTTGGCGCAGAATACGGCTTTACAGTGTTTCCCTTTGGGCAGGGGTATCTTTCGCTATCACCACCATCCAAGGATTTATTTCAGTTAGTGCAGGAAGGCAAAATACGTCATGCCAAACATCCTGTTATGGATTGGTGCATGAAAAATGTTGTGGTTGAGCAGGATGCCGCCGGGAACATAAAACCCAGCAAACGCAAATCAACTGAAAAGATTGACGGAGTTGTGGCTCTCGTCATGGGGCTGGCTCGCGCCATGCTGGACGAAGGCGGCAATGTGGGCAGTGTTTATGACACAAGGGGCATTGTTTTCATATAGTGTAGTAATAACATGGGGGTGATGCGTACATGGGCTTATTTGACAAGTTGTTCAATCGCAACAAACCCAACAAAGCCATGACCGGGAAACCCGGATGGCCTTTTTCGTTTTTATTTGGCGGCACTGCTGCAGGAAAATACGTAAATGAAACCACTGCCATGCAAACTTCTGCGGTTTACGCATGTGTCCGCATTCTTGCGGAAGCAATCGCCAGCTTGCCACTCCATGTGTATGAACGTGAAGGTGACGGCGGTAAAAAATTACAAATTACACATCCGCTTTATAAATTATTGCATGATGAACCCAATTCAGAGATGACTTCCTTTATCTGGCGGGAAACAATCATGTCGCATGTACTTATTTGGGGAAATGCCTACAGCCAAATCATACGAGGCGGTCACGGGCATCCCATCGCACTTTACCCGCTGTTGCCGGATAAGATGGTAGTGGAGCGGAATGCCAGAGGCGACTTGGTGTACACATATTACCGTGATGAACATGGTCCCGTTAAATTATCCCGCGAGCAAGTTCTGCATATTCCGGGGCTGGGGTTTGATGGGCTGGTGGGATATTCGCCTATTGCCATGGCGAAAAACGCAATCGGCATGGCTCTTGCAACGGAAGAATATGGCGCAAAATTCTTCGGCAACGGTGCGAATCCCAGCGGGGTACTGGAGCATCCCGGCACAATCAAAGATGTCGAACGTGTACGTGAAAGCTGGAACGAGAAGTTTGGCGGTACTGCCAATGCTCATAACGTAGCCGTGCTGGAAGAGGGCATGAAGTTTCATCAAATCAGCATTCCACCTGAACAGGCGCAGTTTTTGGAAACCCGTAAATATCAAATCGGAGAAATTGCACGTATTTTCAGGGTGCCGCCTCACATGGTTGGGGATTTAGACAGAAGTTCGTTTTCAAATATTGAGCAGCAGAGTTTGGAATTCGTTATGTTTACGCTTAATCCATGGATACGCCGATTTGAAGATTCTCTGTCGCAGGGGCTTTTGCTTCCGAGTGAAAAAGGACGGCTGTTAATTCGTTTTAATGTTGATGGTTTGCTTCGGGGCAACTACGAAAGCCGCATGAAGGGCTATGCCATCGGACGGCAAAACGGCTGGCTCAGTGCTAACGATATCCGGGCCTTGGAGAAAATGAACCTTCTTCCCATAGAAAAGGGCGGGGATTTATACATGGTAAACGGCAACATGGTAACGCTGGAAAGCCGAATGCTACAGGAGGAGTTGATAGAACGTGAAATTTTGGAACTGGACGGACTCGACTGATGAAGGGCGTGTTCTGCGTTTCGATGGTGTAATTTCCCAAGAAACGTGGTGGGGCGATGAAATCACTCCTGCAGTGTTTATGCAGGAACTCCAATCTGGCAGTGGTGATATAACCGTTTGGTTAAATTCTCCCGGCGGCGATTGTGTGGCCGCAAGCCGTATATACACAATGCTCATGGATTACAAAGGAAATGTCACGGTGAAAATTGACGGCGCAGCTTATAGTGCCGCCTCAGTTATTGCCATGGCTGGTACACAGGTGCTTATGGCACCTACTGCCTTAATGATGATTCATAATCCGTGGGCAATTGCAATCGGTGACAGCGAAGAAATGCTGAAAGCGTCTGCCATGCTGGATGAGGTCAAAGAAGCGATTATGAATGCGTATCAAATCAAAACAGGCATGAGCCGGACAAAATTATCAAATCTCATGGACGCGGAATCCTTCTTCCCTGTGCATAAAGCTATGGAGTTGGGTTTTGCCGATGGGATGATTACGGATGAAAAACGCACAAATCTGCCAGCGGATTCAGGTGCAGAAAATTACATTTTTTCACGGCGAGCAGTAAATAACTCGCTTATGAATAAGGTTTTGGCAAGTGTGCGTGAGCAGAAAAATATTAGCGCGCCACCAATTTCTCAAGTGCCGCAGGGCATCCCTGCCGAATCGCTGGAAAAGCGATTGAATCTAATCCCACATTATGGAGGTTGATGTTATGTCTACAGTTCTTGAACTGCGTGAAAAGCGCAACAAATTATGGAATTCCGCTAAACAATTTCTGGACAGTAAGCGGGATGCAAACGGTATGGTTCCTGCGGAAGCTGCCGCTGAGTACGACAAGATGGAAGCGGATATGGTTAATCTGGGCAGAGAAATCGAAAGGCTGGAACGCCAAGCGGCCCACGATTTGGAAATGGGCCAGCCGACCACCAAGCCGATTATAAATGTTCCTCACAAAACCCCTGCTGCCAAAACCGGGATGGCTTCTGAAGAATACAAAGAAGATTTCGGTCTTGTTATTCGCGGAAGGCACACCATCCATAACGTGTTAAGCACTTCTCCCGATGTAGACGGTGGGTATCTTGTGCCTGTTGAATTCGAGAGGCAAATCGTGAAAGGGCTGGATGAATATAACGTAATCCGCAAAATTGCCCGTGTTATTAAAACCACTGCGGAGCGCAAAATTCCCATTGCTGCTGACAAATCCGTAGCCAATTGGACTAAGGAAAACGCTGCCATTACTGAAAGTATGATGAAGTTTGACCAGAAATCTCTGGATGCTTACAAACTGGCTACCCTCGTTCGCATTAGCGTGGAACTTTTACAGGATTCAATGTTTGACCTTGAAACTTATATTGCGGACGATTTTGCCAGAGCGTTTGGCGTAGCTGAAGAGCAAGCGTTCTGCATCGGTGACGGCGATGATAAACCCACCGGGATTTTCCGTGAAACAGGCGGCGGCACTATTGGCGTAACAGCCGGAAATACCATAAACACAGACAATCTTATTGATTTAATTTACGCATTAAAAAGCCCGTACCGCAGAAATGCAGTATTTCTCATGCGTGATATTACCGTTTCCGCTATCCGCAAATTAAAGGATTCCAACGGTCAATATTTATGGCAACCAAGCGTTCAGGCGGGAGAGCCGGATAAATTGCTGGGATATCGTTTATACACATCTCCGTA
>Ga0131853_10018041_pt1 | contig 12844 bp, 7 predicted proteins | sample TergutLab28metaG_FD_92764 | JGI IMG/M metagenome (GOLD analysis project Ga0131853, IMG submission 92764) | Labiotermes labralis P1 segment gut microbial communities from Petit-Saut dam, French Guiana - Lab288 P1 (version 2) (version 2) | ecosystem: Host-associated > Arthropoda: Insects >...
AGAGATGAAATATATGAGAAGAACAGCAGGATACACTTGGGCAGATTACAAAACAAATTCACACATTGCAAAAGAATTAGAAATAACACCGGTTCTAGATAAACTACTGGAATACAAGAGGAAATGGATACAACATGTAAACAGAATGCCTCGTGACAGACCTCTGAAGAGACTTCTAGATACGTGAGACCGGAACGGATCAGCAAGTGGCCTAACTCCATGACAGACATATGATGATGATGATGATTACTCTATATTTGTTGTGTTTCTTTTATTGTTATTAATATGACTATTTCCATATCTTGTAAAAAGATTTACAGAAAAATAAATGACATGAACATGAACAGTAGTTATACCAGCAAGTATATTTATTCATTGATTTATCTTCTAAGGCATTTGTCTTCAGATTCTTTCTGAAAGTACAGTCATTGTTCCTACGTTCTAACATGAAGCTCATTTGCATCTGCCATCAGAAATGAAGTATGCCTGATGTAAGGTAGACATTGGGACACTCTGACCATGTATGAACATGTGTTATTCTATTGCTTCTTCCCATAACATTTAGCCCTGGGTGCAGTACATGCCAAATAACTATAATATTGACTAATTCTCTGCAACAGAGTCCAAATGTCTGCTTAATTGTGCAACAAACACTTTACATCCATGGACTCAAGAGTTCATTACCATGTTTACAACAGATAATACCATTGAACCCTGTCCTCATCCATACAAATCAAGTACCCACCCCACCTACACATACTTTAAGCTCTATTTTGATTTTGTTCTCCCATTTACCTAAGTTTTACAGAAGGTCTTCTTCGGATTTTGAGACTAAAATTTTGCATGCATTTCAGAAACCTTGCTTTCCTCCCGCACATGTTGCATGCTCAGCCATTTGATGCTTCTAATAGTGGTAAAACAAACTGATGTATAATTACACACTCTTTACAGACTATTAATCATTCTTTAGTAATATGAAATTATCAAGAGAGAAGAAAATGAGTCTCAAATGGAATCCTTTGGTTTTCTAGTTGGATTGCTTGCTGTTCTTGGATAAGCATATTTGCTTGCTGTACATTTTGTTACTCCCACATAATAGACTGAAATGTTCGCCACTAGGTTTTTATGATCACCAAATTTTACTCTCATAATGGATTATTTATGAACTTATTTTCATTATTATAAAGAGTACTTATACCAAATTCTTAATATGCTGAATTAATCCTTTAAACCCTGAAGTTCTTGTAAGTAGAACACAAGAAATCAGTTCGTATTTCACAGAAAACACCGCATCCCCATCACAAAAATGAAGCGGTTAAGGCTGGTTAAGAATGTAATCACTTGCTGTATAGGAAGTTGTCTGAAACACATCAACAGCTTGGGCAAAATGCAGAGTTTGTGAATGTTAAACAGTTGTATGTAGATAAGTTAGGCAGTTCAAGTAGTGTGCTGAGTCAATTAGTTAGCCTCATTCCGTTTACAAGCTTGTGCTGCTGCAGATATATTGCAAAATGTTTATCACTGATTACTCTTAATATTCTGCAGGTGTGTTTTTACGCTCGATTGTGTGGGTCTTTGTCAGAGACCTGGTGCCATCTATCAGTGACACTGTGTCCAGTGTCGTCTTCTGTGCAGTAATATCTGTAAGTTACTTAGTGTTTCATCAGTTACATGAAGTTAGCAGGACAGCTGTGTTGTGACCCATAAATAATGTGCACAACAATAATTTCTGTAACAGAAGCACTATGATGGACATCGTTATATGCATGAGGTTCATCTGAAGCAAAATGAGCACAGCTTGCAACAAATTCTATACAGTTTTTTTCGTTGTTATACCGTGCATGTTGTCAAGTCACTCAATTATTTTACCAACCACTGCACTTATATAAATTTACACCTTAAAACATTAAAACATTAAAAACGCTCTGACATGTTTCGGTCCTAGGACCATCATCAGGGAGATATATCGTCCTTGCTAAAGTTACACTATTAAAGGTCATATTAATTTCACTATCCTAGTTGGTTTTGTGGCAGCATGCCGTGTTGTGTTGTGTTGCCACAAAACCAACTGGGATTGTGAAATTAATATGACCTTTAATAGTGTAACTTTAGCAAGGACGATATAGCTCCCTGATGATGGTCATAGGACCGAAACATGTCAGAGCGTTTTTAATGTTTTAATGTGTAAATTTATAAATTTATATAAGTGCAGTGGTTGGTAAAATAATTGAGTGAGATTCTATACAGATTTGCATGAGAATTGCAGGTTCTGTCGTACAGTAATGTTCCTGAAGTTCAAAGTTCTCTAGGACATTTGCTATATCATTGGGTAAGTAGTTCCTGATATTTCATTTTTATGGAATTCGTTCCGTTGTGTTGTACTTAACTGACAATGATTTATAAATACCCAACAGACACAAAACTTTTATTGTATTTAATTTAATGGCGTATGCTACATTTTTTGGTCATCTTTTGACCATCTTCAGGCATTAATGTACATTATCTAAAAGCAAGGTGAACATGTATTAAAAATAAATTTTAGTAATCTGTGAGAGTTAACGAATTTTAATATGTGATTATAAAGTGGCATTGAGTGTTTGTTATGTCTTACGAATTTTTTTGTTGTGTTATTAAAGGCATATCACATTGTTTCTAAAATTGTTAATATTATATACAACTTGTAGTGAATTGACTGTCCAGGTTCCTTATAAATGTACACGTGTTCTTTTGATTTCAATGATTTCAGACCATATGATACTATTATTTTCTGGTGTTCAGTGTTTTGTTGAATTGTGTGTTGCGGAAGTTATTATGGTATTTGACATTCAGAGGACCGTGCATTATGATATATTCTTATAATAAAAGCCAACGAGAAGCACTATTTGTCAAGTTTATTTTGATAAAGAACTCTACATGTTTCGGACAGATCTACCGTCCATCATCAGGTGTCTCAACACTGTATACACAGCAATAGGTATTTGTCATGCTAGCGATGCTGACTGTCTGCTAGCAAGGTCATCCTGACCTCGCTAGCAGACAGTCAGCATAACCTCTATGACAAATACCTATTGCTGTGTATACAGTGTTGAGATGCCTGATGATGGACGGTAGATCTGTCCGAAACATGTAGAGTTCTTTATCAAAATAAACTTGACAAATAGTGCTTCTCGTTGGCTTTTATTATAAGAATTATTATGATGTGTTCGTAATTTTACTTGTATGGTTGGCAACTTCTTACAAGTACCATTTTTGTGCTTTTTTGTTTGCTGTCTCTTATGTTGTGGCGTTATAGTATGCCAGGCAACCAAGTACTTCATTTTGAGGATCAAGATTCTTGACAGTATAATCTTTCAAACCATCAGGAAATATTTACCCACTGACTCAGTCTAACATCCAGGAGGACTTGAATCAAAAGTTATCACCTTATAGCAGTTATAATGTTTGGCCTTTGAAATACAGAGGGTTGAACATAGTGTGTTGCAAAGCTGATTACGTGCCCTTTACTGTAACACGTATCATGCATCTATTATGGAGGGGAATGGGGGGGGAGGGGGGGGGAGGGTGGAGGGAACCGATTATAAAGGTGCACCACAATAGTTTTAGATAACCTATTTTATTCACCATATAATATATCAGCAATGCTCCACATTGCAGTCTTGGACTACCCTGTGTTTAGAAGTTTTATTATTATACTAGATCATTCGTGCTGTCATTTTTATTTATTATTCATATTCTTGTATAATTTTATTCAAACTAATATGGTACAAATAATACAAATGTATGTTTGACAAGTATCTATGGATATACTGATGCATGATATATATTTTTTTATAAATTTTTTAAATGTTTTTATATATGCAAATTGTAGGAAAATTTCTATATCCTTATGTTAATTGTAACTAAATAGGATCTATGGAAAATAAACAAGAATTATGAACTGTGAACTATAATTAGACACACCCATTACAAGTCAAGAAGAATATTATGCAGGCTCTTAGTCTTTTTTATTGGTATAATTGAAGTCTCCTTTCTTTAGAGATGTGACATAATGTCACTGGACAACAGTGTTTCCGGTATTTTGACAGTACTCTGTTGTCTCAAAATATTGGATACCTCACGAGTATATGTGTATGCAATGTGCTGATTGTGCCCAGTCACACCCTAATGATTAAAAAAAAAGTGGCTTTGCATTTTAATGTAACTACATAATACACTCTTTTAGTTTTAAGCTATGGATTTTTGTGTTATGAGATAAGGGTTGATGGATAGTTGGAATTTCTTTAGTTTGTTTGGTGACTAAATATTTAATAACTCTGTGCCTTTTGAAGAAATGAAGATTGAAATTTTCTTGGTGCACTCCCTTGTGAAATGTGATGTGCAGGCTGATGGTTACAAGTACCAGGAACCTTTTGCAGGATGAAGAACCCTTCTGGTAACTCAATCTAATGACAATGTCCTCTATTTCCCCTACATATTGCCATTGTTTTCTGTTCTCCATCAGGCATGGATTCAGTTCTTTTACACTGCAACATGGTTCTGGACGCTTTGCTACGCTGTAGATGTAAGGCGTATGCTGAAGTCGCAGAGAGAGTGTACCACTTGTTATCACATTATTGCATGGCTGAGCCCTGCTGTGCTGACATCTGTGGGACTGCTTATTCTGTATGTTCCACATGCAAAGTAAGTTGGTGCTACATACTGTTTTGTATAATATACAGAGGTCCACAAATCCCAGCTGCAGAGTTCCTCAGGCAATAACCTTTGCAAGGTGGCACCTAATATTTTGGGGTCCTTTTTATAAAACTTGCTTCATGTCACCTTCCTGGCACATAGAATTGTGAGATTACTTCTACGTGCTTGGAAAATCCATGAAGCTCTGATAACATTTGTGTACCACATTTGACTCCTTCCTTTTTTGCCCTTCCTGTTTCCTACAGTAAACTTCAGACAGAATACCTAAAATCATAAAAATTATTTGATACCCTTGTTATTTTTCACATTTTTTAATATGAGTTGAATCTGCAGTTCAGGGTGTTGTGTAACTGCATGTGGGTAGACTTTAACCTCTTAATTTAAGTGTCATTCCTTCCTTAAAGTATATATATTAATACTTAATAGGAAAGCAACCATATTTCAGGCAAATAACAGGTAATTTCAATTGTTCTGCATTGAAGGGATTGTGTGACTGTGGTGGTTAGAAACAGTTGGCCTTGACCATTCTGTTGTTCAGTGAGGGATATGTTGAGCTCTTTTTGTACTGGAGTTTAAAGGAGATCTATGTAGCAGATGTCCTTCCTCAACCAAAGCATATTTATTTGTTTTTTCTCATGTTATTGTTGTTCTTGTTGATTCCAGTTTTCATATTATACGCGTAATTATTCATAAATTTTAAATTTAATCATTTTGCATGTGTTTTTACAGATGTCATGATATTGACAGCCTGTCAGGTGCTTTGATACACATATTTCCAAACTACTGTGCCACTTTCCTTCCAATGGCTGTCATCATGATTGTCAATCCCATTTTATACTGTTATTCAACGCGGGATGTTAGATTCATTATCTCTGTCAGACTTGGTCAGTACACACAGAGAGAGCGCAATGCTGTGGATGGAATAAAGACCAAATTCTTATTTATCATCACAACTTTCTACATATGCTGGCTTCCAAATCTCATCTGTGGTATTCTCATCTGGTCTGTCTGGATTGACTTACCTGAGAATGCTCTTATTTCTCTGTGGTATGTCATGGTAAGTATTTATTCTAATTTCTCATTTGTATCTTTCTTAATATCTTGTGCATATATTTGTCTTTGTGTGATTTGGAAAACAGTTGCATGAAGGTATTTATTTTGAACTATACATGAATATTAAACTATCTGATTCAACAATATGGAGGTGTAATTTTCAGGCAGTAATGAATCCTCTGCAGGCACTGTTGAATACTGCTGTGTACCGGCGATGGTCAGGTGGAGGACAGCATATATGCTCACCTTGTTTACCTTGTGCGGACTCAAATTCTCTGTCTGAATACGCACCAATTTACAACCTCAATGAAGTTGAGCCTGTTCAGAATGAGCACACTCCGTTGCTACAGAGCCAAGACAGTGAAATTTGCAATAGCAGAATAAGTATAAATGGCTCCTTAACAGACTCTTAAACACCCATACAGCAACACTGAACATAAGTGCATCAAGACTTACATATATTTAAGAACTGTGTTTCTTAAATTATTGGAACCATAAACTCTTCTAGTAGATATTGCGTTACGATTATGCTGCAGTTCTCTTAGTTGTGTTTCATATAACACAGCAACTGTGTTTGAATGCATGAGTTAGTTACAAACTTCAGTACTGATATAAATTGGTCTTGGTTCTGTTTCATGTTACAACACACAGTTAGGAGTATGGAAATGCTTGTACAGACTAGCCATACCATAATTCGAAAAGTGAAATGTTGGACACTGAAACCTGGGTTTCATCCAAGAGTAGACCTGCTGTAATTGTGGTGGTACTGAGGTGGGTGTTTCTTCTAGCAGACTGATTTCCCTCTGCCAGTTATCATTGCAGTCCCTTATCTTGGTGCTTGAGATGTGCTGTAGGTCTTAGCAGTCAGCACATCAACACAATCTCAGGTCTGAGCTAGAAATTCACCTTTTGATTGGACTAAGTTCACCTCTGGGTACCAAACATGTGTTGAACCAAGCAGAGATTTTGCACCTTGTGTGTGTATGACCTAAATAGAGTGTTGTGTCTTTTAACAAGAATATGCATAAAGCAGTAAAGGATTAAAAGTATTGAACATGTGTACCAGTGTGGTATAATTATTTCAGTATTTCAAGTAAACTATTGTAATTTAAAAAAAGAATTTGACTAACTTTTCTGTTAAATACAACTACAGGAAATTCATCATGGGTATAATCAACTTTTGCCAAATAATTAAAGTATACAACAACTAGAGAAATGTGATATCAGTAGTTTTTTAATGCCTTTGTTACAGGGCCGAGATATGTTTTAATATTTCCATAAATCTAAAAGTAATTTTGTAATTGTCACTGCTACATTAAGCCGCAAATATCTTTGCAAATTGTGAAAATTTAAATGTGTTCTTTTTTTAAATGTGTTCTTTTTTATATTCATGCATTATATTTTGAATATTCACTGATATATTTTTTTTTTAAATTTGTGAACTTGTAAACTGTAGAATTTGTTGCTCTATACATGTAAGTATAAAGAAATTTAACTGTTTAAGGTTTTGAAATAAAGTTTTCCTGTTTAGTAATTTGTGCATTTTTAGTTTGCAGGATGATAGAAAAATCTGAAGAAGTTACATATGCCATTGGACAATAAGTTATTTCAGAATGCCAGGAACAAATCAAAATTACATTCATGAAGAAAATAAGAAGGCCAAAATTGTAAATTTATCCCTGTGCATGCCATAATTAGGGAAGTGGAGGTATAGCCCCACTTCAACAGTAGGTGGGGTCACCGTCTTCACACACCAGTGGCTTTACCTCAGCATAGGAGTCCCCAGTAGCCATTGAAAAAGGAGGGGCTGAATGGGCTCTAAAGCTGGTCTGGATGCTTTGGAGAAGAGAGAAATCTCTCTCCCATGCCAAGTATCAAATTATTTTTGGACTTCCAGCCCGCAGCTAGTCACTGTATTGACTGTGCTATCTCAAAGAAACTGAGGGCAGATCAGATTTCATTTCTGCATGTTACTACTCAGTTCAGAATCAGTTGTCTTCTTGTCTGCTACCTAAAAGCATAGGTGAGATGTGTGAAACTATGTTATTATGAATGAGTATCCAACATGGTCTCTCACCTTTTAGAGACAATGTAAGAGGAGGTTTGAGGACACGGTGCTAAGGTGAATAATTGTGTCTATGAGGGGAAGAATAAAATTCCAAAATAAGGAGCCAGATAATTTGTACCTTTCTCCATATATCAGGGTGATCAAGTAAAGAAGAATGAATTGGGTGGAAGGCTGCTGCTCTTCTGGGATGTTATGTAGTGTAGGTTGGCATTTGTTTACTGATGTTTGAGGACAGCCTGTATGCACCATCTTCAAGATTCAAGAAAATCAAGAAAGTGGGATTGAAAGGTTGTCTTGAAACTTTAGTAACCAGTTACCAATCTCTGCCACACAGCATCTCAGAAGAGTGAAGGCTTCAAATACACCACATTGGAAGCCTGAAACGTCACAAATGGGTGGGGTATTTGCATGAATTGAAGAGGTGCAAAGTGCATAAAAATTGTGTTGTCAGGATACCTGCAAAGGGAGACCACTTAGAAAGCCTAGGTGTAGATGCTGCAAGGAATATCATTTGTGTACAGAATTAGAAGCAAAAGCAATCAAATTCGCACTGTCTAGTTGAAACAGAACTCCATCTTCACCCTCGACTGTTCCACATATTCTTCAAACACTGATACTGCATTGAGTGAACAACCACACTTGAAGACCATGTGACAGTTTGAAGTTATGTTTTTTTAAAAAATAATGGTACACACAAATATTAGCATGTTTCCTTGAAAATGTGATATTTATTGCATATGTTGAAATTTTTTTCACATATGCTTATGATTTCTGTAGTTCAGATTTTTAAAATGGAAGAAATGTTCCCTGTATTAATTCATAACATTGCTAAAGAAGTCGAGGAACTAAGTTTTACTTACATGAAGTACAAATGGTTACCCTGAGTTCATGGCAAAAGTAATAGAAATACTTAATGTAAAAGACAGTATTTTTTGTTCAATTTGGCTGAACACAGTTTACATCCAATTCATTTTTTTAAACCGAGGAGTAGGCAGTCTTTGTTTCATATAGAGTGTCATAAACGGCACATCAGGTTCCATGAGGAAAGTAAAAACAATTTACATAAAAAATTCACTGAGATGCTCCATTTACCAACCTTATATGACACCACCAGTGCTGATACATGCTTCATGGAGAATGTCATGAAGTACATATAAACGTGACTGCTGGTCTTTTAATAAGTTAAACTATGACAGATTTTCTTCAAAGTGCAGAACTCTCTTTAATTCAGCTGCAAAATTCAACAACTTCAGGTTTTCCCAATTTTTTTAATGTCTCTAATTCTTCTTGCTATGTGGAAATCATTAGAACTGGAAGGACTCAATGATGGTTTTAAAATATTCTACAGTATTTCCACCATTTTACTTCATACAACATGTAATGTAAAAGGTCTATGACTATTGTTGTCTGTACTACTTTTATAGTAGCCCGACTTGCTATGGGCTGGACAGACCAGGGATCAAACCCCAAAGGTGTGAGATTTTCCACACCTGTTCACGGGGAAAAGTGGCCATGGCAAGGCAAAAACCACACACCCCTGTCTAGCGCTGATGTTAAACAGTTATACCTCTAATCCATTTCTGGGTCTTCATGACCTATTCTGGAGTGAACTTTGCCTGATAATGACTTACTACAGAAGCTGAAATTTGTAGCTGTCATATTAATTAATATACAGGGATGAATGAAATTTATTACTAGTGATTATTTGAATATATCCACGAAGGAATGAATCAAACATGTAGGCAGGAAACAATATGTTGAATGTGTTGAATCTTCAGTGCATGCATAGTTGGTTCAATACATATAAAGATAGTACAAGAGTTATTTTTGGACTTACAAGCAAGCCAGATATTCAGTTAGGAGCAAGGTTATGTGGAACATTAGTAAGTCTACTTAGGTTTATTAAAATGTTTTAAATAACCCTACAGTACTTTCTGGACAGGTATACAGTGTGTGATATGCTTCCTGTTCTGAATGGTCTGAAACAAGTTGGTGCCTATTGCCATTATTTTAAACTTTTCTTTAGAGTATGGCTTTAGGAAGGTCTGAGAATACCAGGAGGGATTGATATTAAATGTGACACATAACTTTTTTTCTGCACTGATGATATTAGTTTGATGCTGGCAACTTGTACACTATAAAGAAAAACAGGAGCTTCAAAAGCCATTTTCATTGAGCTTGATTTAAAAGCAATTGCTAAGAAAAGCAAATGTAAGTTCATATCTGACCAACAGACTGCAGGGCAAAATCACAACACAGAGGTAGCTAAAAAATTCTTTGAAAACAGTGAAAAGTTCAAATATTTGATAATACATATGTACATTAGTGCTATTTCCATATATGTATTTCTGTGTGTATTTGGTAACTACATTAACAAATGAAAGTTTTGTAACCTTATATGCAGATTAAATCTGGGGAATGCTTGCTACCATGTGGTTCAGAATATTTTGTCTTTGTATGTTCTGTCTGAGAACGCACAGGCTAAAATGTACAAAACTGTAATTTTGTCTGCTGTTATGTATGGGTGTGAAACTTGGTCTCTCAGGTCAACAGAATAACACAGGATGAGATTCTTTTAGGAAAGGGTGTTGAGGAAGACATTTCGACCCATAAGGGAGGAAGTAACAAGAGACTAGAGAAGGTGCATAATTATGAGCTTCATGATTTGCACTTCTTGCCTGATATTATTAGACTTAAAATCTGAGTGAGGTGTACAGGCCATGTGCCCTACATGGGGGAGACATGCATGCACACAAGAATTTGATTGGAAAACTTGAAGAAAAGAACTTGCTCGTTAGTCCCAGCTGCAGAGTGGAGGATGCTATTAAAATGGATCTGCACATATAAGATTGGGGGGGGGGGGGTATCAGGGGGATGCGGAAGTAGGGAGGGGGTTCATCTAAGCCAGGCCAGGGCCACTGGTGGATGCTTGTGAACACAGTATTGAACCTTAGGTTTCAATTAAATGCGGGGAATTCCTTGACTAAGTGGGGTTGTATTCGGTTCTCAGAACTCTGCGCCATGGATTTGTTTATGTATTGAATGGGAAAAGACACTTCCCATTTCTATATTCCCATAAAAGCTGAAAACTAAGACCATAACACAGAGGACTGGCATCTGTGGAAGACGTTGAGTGGCTCTTATCCCGTAGCCGTGTGAAACCTAAAACACAAGGAAGACCCTCAAAACTACGGATCAGCGCAAAATGCCTACTCAACTTTTCGCGGGACGGAAGATAACTAGCGAACATCCGCAAATCAGAGGGTCAAGAACAGACTATGTTTATCGTTGGATAAGTTAAATAACAAATGTCGCAATATTCGATATATCGCAATGGTGTGGAAGTACTCACGTTTTCTTAGCTGTACAGCATCAAATGATCTAAATGAATTGTGAATTTTTAATCAACGGCTGCGATAATATAATGATTAAATAACACATTTAAGTAGTTATTATGTGAAATTTATTTACATGCTGTAGGAAACACTGTCTTCTGTGGAAGTATGACGATGTGTCATGGACGGCTGGATACGCAATGGGAGATGTCCTTGTGGCTGTCAATGTCATATTAATAGAATGAAAACATGCTTCAGTTTTGGAAGAAATCTGGTTAGTTTATGGCGCCGATAGTTTTATAACACGGGAACCATTTTTGGTGTAATTTGCGAGCATTGCTTTGTACATTAATTAGTAAGTGTACTGACAAGAGTTGCTGGTTCCTAACCTTACTTTTGTTTTTGTGTTTTATTTACTGACAGTAAATTGATAAGAGTGTAGCGTGGTTGATAGATGCACGAAATATGAATATGGGGCATTGGTGAAATGGTACTGACAGGTGTAGACCAAACTACTCGGAGAAAATTATTGTGTAATTTAAAGGGAAACTGGCAACAGTGTTTCATTTTAGTTGACAGTGAGCCGTGCTGTATTATTTATTTAATTTATTTGTTTATTTAACTTTCATATTGCTACACATGTAACACTTGGACAAGTTAATTCAATATGCATGATAATAATATTACAATCGTGTTTCAGAGTATGAATTGTACAGGCACAAAGTTTTGTTGAATATAAGAAAACATTTAACCACAAAACATAAGATATTGCTTTAAGTAAATATATAGATTTGCCAAAAAAATACAATTCCATTCTTTTCAGTAAGATGTCATCCATAATTATTGTAAACTCACAGACTAAAATTTATTTTCAAATTCGTCTGTTGTTATTTTGTCGACTTTAATAAAAAAAAAAAAAACTCATTCAATGTACAGAAAGAATGGTCCAGCAGAAAGGATTGTATTTCTACTTTAAACACTTTAAAACTCTCCAATTTTTTAATCCTATTTGGCACCTTATTGTATAATTAAATCCCCATATTTATCACACTTTTCCTAAAAAGTGGTGTTTTACAGATTTGAATGTGAAAATCACATTTTTTTCTCGTGTTATTATCGCGAGTGTTTAAATTTTTTGTCAAATTATCATTATACTTTTTAATGTAACACAACACCTCAGGGATATACAAGGGGTTTGTTTACATTGAAGCAATCCATATTAGGTTAACAGACTTATTGCATACAAAAATAGTTAAAAATATGTACATAACATAAAATAGTAAACTGCGCAATAAAATAAAAAGTTACAAGTTCTAGTAATATACAAAATGTGTATATGTCTAAATCAAGACATGTATTAGAAAGGCACGAGGATGAATATTAAAATTTATGTTTAGTTGAATAACAGTCAGAGCTAAAATCAAGACCTATATTAGAAAATCACAAGCATGAGTAATGAAATTTGTATATAGTTGAATAATAGTGCCATTTCATCATCATCATCATGTTCCTGAGGGGTTAGGTGTGTTTCCTGTTCCTTGATCCTCAAGATGAAGTTGGTCCCTCCATCTCATTCCTCGGTCGTCCTATGTTCCTTCGTCCTTTTGGTTTATATTGTAGTGCTTGTTTTGGTAGTCTGTTTGTGTCCATCCTCTGTACGTGTTATAGCCACTTTTTCTGGTACTGTTTTATTTCC
>Ga0131853_10018042_pt1 | contig 12844 bp, 3 predicted proteins | sample TergutLab28metaG_FD_92764 | JGI IMG/M metagenome (GOLD analysis project Ga0131853, IMG submission 92764) | Labiotermes labralis P1 segment gut microbial communities from Petit-Saut dam, French Guiana - Lab288 P1 (version 2) (version 2) | ecosystem: Host-associated > Arthropoda: Insects >...
GGACAGGGGTTTTTTATTCCAAAAAAAAAATTTTTTTTTAATAAATACGTAAACCCAAGAAGCAAAGGTTTTAAAACCGCCACCGTCCCCCCGTTGGGCAAAGGACTCCCCCCCCCCCCCCCGATGGAAACCGAAATTTAATTCATGTGTTCATAACATTGTGTCACTGGGCTCTATCTTCAGCCAGATGAACTTAGCACACCTTCAGACATCTTCTTTAATTGACTATAATAAATTAACCGTCAAACACAACTGTATGTATTGCATAGCAGTATTCTGTCATGTGTTTCGGCCCAAAGGTAGCCTGATATTATTAATTAGTCGGTTACAAAGACACAAGGTGATGTCCGTCATCAACACAGCTTAGATTAGCCGAGTTCGTAACATTAGTCAATATAAGAGCATCAAAGGGAAGATATTAAAATGTAATGCAAATATCTATTTCAGTAAACTGTGTGTACAATAGAATTTAACGTTACAATGTGATAGAATCAAACTTCAACAACCTTCCCAAGCACAACAAATTTAGTAATCAAAAAGTTCAAAAACACACACATACTTTATTTACCTTTATATTTTTATATAAAGTCTGAAGATGAACCTTACGGGCCGAAACTTGTAGCTTATTCTTAACAGTACCGTTATGCAGTCAATACAGTTTTGTTTATGGCATTCTTATTAATGACTCAAGTAATAAAAACAGCGGCATGCCCTTCATTACAATACTTCTTTAATCCTTTAATAGAGAAGTCACCTGTATACTAGACAGGTATTTCGTTCTTATCTCCAAGCAAACTCACCACATACACACTATATTATGACGTTTAATCGGATGGTGACATTCATAAAAATTATGGTTGTTTACCGTAAGAAAGAAATGAGACTAAAATTTTCTCTCTATACGAAATAAAGTGATGCTTCATTTTAAATCAGGTAGCATACTTAATTAGGGCACTTGTGAATGTGGTAATGAACCTTCGGGTTCCATAAAATGCCGGGAATTTCTGGACTAGATGAAAACCGGTAAGTAAGCATACCTAATTACCAGCAGTCACATATATCTGAGATTAGGTTCAATATTTATCTATGTGTAGGTATCCGAAATTATCACTTTCAGGTTATCCGATTAAACTTTGTACGTGTCTAACCCATTCGTGCTACATACCCTGATCATCGCATCCTTTTTAAGCGATTAGACCCGCCATAATATTTAATCAAAAGTACAAACTACAAAGTTCCTCTTTCAGCGCAGGCCTATAAAAATTCTAGTCTCCTGTTACTTCCTCTGGGCTAGATCCATGCGTTCTTCTCAGCACTTTATTCTCAAAAATACTTTTGCTAAATTCGTCTAGAATATTACTAGTACTTATTATTATTATTATTATTAAGTCTGCTAGCAACAACGTTGCTCTCACCACTAGCAGAAATTGAAACCTGGACCGGTATAAAATCCCCAAATAAGGAAGAAGTAAGAGTCCGACTGAAATATCGTAAATATTAAAAAAAAAAACCTTGTGCCGTATGCAGATTCGGGAAAGCGCTGTGGTCCTGCTGATGCTGTTATGATAACAAGAAACGTGATACGTAAGTGTTCACAAAGAACACAACTGCAAGGCTGACCAATGAATCTGGAAATTAAGTCATCTATTGGTTGGTGTTGAGTCCACGGATCACATGGGCACGCTTGCACAGACTGCAAGCGTGTCCGTCCGTTCATCTGTTCGAATGTTAATTTTTCACCTCGATATCTAGTTGCTAGTTTCTTTCGTTCTTGCTGTCTCTCTGTCTATCTGTGTGGTTTCTCTCCCGCTTGACATCAAAGTTCCTTCAGTTCTTCCTAATTTTATATTCCTTTCTGTCTCTCCCTTTCTTCTATCTTTCCCAATATGTCTTCATTTTCCTTCCTTCCTCATTTAATTCTTTCTTCCATTAAATATTCTGTTGTTTCCATCCTCCTCTTCCATGTGTTTGCCAATTTATTTTTTGTTGGCTCGACAGACCCAGTGGGCCAAGGCCTCCTCATTGTCGAGGCTTCACGACCACACACGACGACGCACCACAGTCGGTATGACTCCTCTGGATGAATGATCAGCCCGACGCAGAGACCTCTACCTGACAACTCACAAAACTCACAAGAGACAGACATCTATGCCCCCGGCGGGAATCGAAGCAAAAATCCCAGCAAATGGGCGGCCGAAGACCTACGCCTTAGACGGCGCGGCCACTGGACTCGGCTTGCCAATTTATTGGTTAACGTAAGAATTTACAAAGAAATGGACTACTTACCGGTAAATTATAATTAAAACCTGTTGTGTGCTCATGTATAGGTGCAAGCCAGTTCGTACCGCAAAACGCGGCCCACATTGCACGATGCACAACCCCAATGCCTCCTTGAAGGAAAACCTCGATTAAATATCACGTACCTGATAACCAAGTCAAACAGTCTTACGGAAAGGAAGGGGGGGGGGGGTAAAAGAGCGCAAAAGTGATTCAACCCCTCAGATTTAATTGTCAGCACAGCCTTTCATGCTTCAAAGACGACTTCCCGCGATTCAGTCTGTTTCCTCGAAAGAAGCCTTACGACCGTGTTAAGGAGGTATAACCCCGAGTTAACCTTTACAGACTTAGTTAGGTGGCTAAACATTAAGGTTTAATGGTCAACACAAAGGAAAACGAGGTGAAACGGCAATAATGCGTGCGAACACACGATGACCTTGACTTTGTACCGCTTGGGCACTTTTATCGCTGCAGACCGACTTACTTTCTGACATGAAAAGCGCATTACGCAGGTAAGCTTCTCTGGCACACTGGCTCTTATAAACAGACCTACAGGTAAGTGAAAATAAAGTTTATAATCCTGGTAAGCCTAGAAGTCAAAATGACTTCCTTTCTAACAGCACAATTATATGCAGCTGAGTCCTTCTTCAGAAGCTCATACGCATACTCTTTGTCACAGTATCCTCCACACCGCATTCCTAACAGCCTACTACCGATCCCTATTCTGAGCTACAATAATCTATCTGACAAATTCATGACCTTATTTAATATTATTCTTCCACACACATCCGTTACATGCGTGCTATATGCCCATCCAGGCTCATCGTTCTACAATTTATTGCCGTAATAATATTTGGTACAGGGCGAAAATTATACAGTTATCTGCAGCCAGCTTTTATTGCGTTCTTCTTGGGAGCAAATCTTCTCCCCAGCACCGTGTTCTCCAGTGCTATCAATTTAGGGCTATAAGTCCGGCATCAATTTCCACACCAATACAAAACAGGTGAAGACATACGAGAGAACCAGTATGTGATTTTAGGTTTTCAACCACAAACACAATTACCTACTTTTATGTGAAACGTACAAAATACAAATTACAGGTTTTATTTCGTTAGTTCCGTGAAATTAACACTTAGAATTCAAAGTTCAGCACTTAAGAGTTGCATTTAAAATAGGCATGTGTATGATATATAGTTTTTCTACTAGGCGAAAGGCGAGTTAAATTCGTTAAGCGGCTAGAATGAAATTATTTCAATTTCACGCCTATTTAATAAATACCGCCAAACCTAACAACTGCATATTACATACTTTATTGGGGCAAAATGTTTCGGCATAATTCGGTCATCTTCCGGCCACTAATATAAAACTAAAAAAAGTACTATACAATGTTATTATATGGTATGAATAACTGAGAACACAAATTTACAATTAGGCCGAAACATGTTGCCAATTAAGGTATATAATACACATCAGTTGTGTCTGACGGTATTTAAATACTTCTTTGTTGCAAATTAACACAACGGGATGATAAATATAGAATCTTTAGGCCTATTTCTAAAGCGAAAATGAGAGTATCATTAATGACTCTGATCCAACAGCTCTAATTAGTGTTACTATCACTACTATTATTGTTATCAGTAATTTTTGCGTCTCTACCATTGCTACCTATCGCAGATAATTCATGCTTCTTCCAGACTAGGGATTGCTGTAGGAGTTACATAGCACACACAACACAACTACACAAAGCCCCACAACGTAAGTTACTGTCTTCGACCAATGAGAACAGCTTTTACCTTGACAGCCTGGTTAGGGCCCCTCATCTCCGATCTAACCGTGTGGACGAAACATATATGTCCTGTCTCTGCCACCGTATTCACCGCTCTCCATTTGTTAGGTGCCCAGTTTGTATCAAACATACAAGTCAAATTTATGTACAACCCCCACCACATAAAAGAAAAGAGAAAAAATAACAGCATTGACTCACACAAACAAGACACAACTGCACTTTGGTCCAACGTACTTTAACTGGAATACTTCGTTTACTGGTCATAAACTAAAGTTCTGACTACTCCCTGAGCCATCACTGTGAAGGTCAAAGCTGTTCTGATGAGTGCACAACAACAGACATCCGCTTATACCATTTTTGACTTCAAGATTTGAATATAAAATAGAAGAAGCGACGGGAACAAGTTAAAAGAGAAGGATGAAGCTAGAATGAAGAATAATAAAAGAGAATGGAAGCAATATCACACCTCCCGTAACCCCACATAACAGGCTGATATTATGAAATTTTGATGACAAATTTTCAAACTAAACTATGTTGACATCTGCATGGAACAGATGCAGGCGGTGTGAGCACCTGTTCCCGCTATTAACCCTTCTGACGCCCCAGCGAGCAGTGTGAACCAATACGAGGGGACAAATCAGAATCTGTGTGCTTTTGTTACACGAAGGAGGCCGTCGCGTGGTGCGCACGAAGTCTGTCGTACACGGTTTGCGACGACAGAAAAATACAAAAGAAAGAAAGAAGGTACGGAACGGAACCAATACTTTATTTATGATGTTTAAAGAAAAATCGTATATAATTATGCTTAATTTAGCGTCGAATGTTGGGGTATACAGTGTGGAAGCGGTCATGGAAGTGCTGAGAAGAACTCAAAAACTCAGTCAGGGAAGTAGGTGTCCCGGCCGGTTTTCGAAACGTGCACTTTCGACTTGCGTCAGAAATATTAACCTCGACGGATATTTGTTGTGATGTAACATGATTCCTCACAGACGTCATGATGCAGCCTTCTTTGGAAAGATATTCAATCAACTGGTCAGTCAATTCCCTCGTTTTAAAGAACGCGAGGGTTCCCCACCGCTGTCCAGACGTCCGTTAACGACACCTAACCTGACCACCTCGTACTAATGCACTAATAATAAAATTAGCCTAACGAGAACGTCTCTTCACTAGTGATTTTAAAACTACAACTGTTTTACATATGTGGTTCTCACGGCGGTGACGTCAGGTACGCGACGCCGTCTAGTGTGATGGCGGTACACGTCATCCACCTCATAAGTATACTGTCCACCGGCAAGTAGAAACTGCCTGCGTGGGTGGGTGGCCTGTTTTGGTGCGTTGCGCGGCAGTTTTGACTCTGCGGCGGACTAGAGGGCTGCTATTGGTGGCGGCGACTAGCAGAATCTCGTCATTCGCTACGTTCTAGCTCATGCGCACGCATCGCATTTCTGACAGATTTTCTCCTGGCCGGTGGACTGTATTTCCCGTCTGTTCATACTTCTTCATTTAACAGCCCAAACTGAATTAAATAAAGAAATCCAGGACTGAAATTCTGTACTACGTCAACCGTAACCGTCGCCATTCTCCAGTTACATTATATCCTTCACGTCCAAACAATCCCCTCAGAATTTCGCTTTTAAACACAGCCTATCCATGCAGAATATTACGTTCCCACGGCAATGTGACGATTACCGTCTCACGGTAAGTGACGCCCTACAGTCTGGCAGAAATTTAACAACGTTTCGGAGAAGTCTGTTGCTTCTGTTATCAAGGCAGCAGGTTCCTCTGAAACACTAGAAAAAATCTACCAGTCTAAACAGCTTTAAATCTCAAAAGACAGTATTTTTTCACATTCGAAAATATATGCATTGAGTAACGATTCCGGTGCGTTCGCTAGCTTTTGCTGTATTGTCTCGAAAACCGTAAACGTGCGAGAAAGTGTATTGTGATCAAAATGCGCATTTTACAATTTTCTTCAACGGTTGTTCCAAACATTTTTCGATTGAACAAATATTTAGCGAGATGCGGGCGAGTTGCTGTCGAGATGTATGCATACACTAACATAGGTCTGCCTGTGAAGTGTTCGTCTCTATTGTCCGATTTTAAGTAAAATCGCAATGTGACAACAAACTGTAACAAGTTATTGTAGTAATAATCCCCAGAGGTATTTGAGCTGTAACATGCAGACTGCGAATACAGGCCTATTAGTACATTCTAAGAATTTTTCCTGAAACGAGGCCAAAGGAAAGAAATAAAAGTAAAAGGTAATACGAGGTAATAAGGCAAAGAAATAAGAACGTAATAAAAAAAGAAAGACAGGAAACAAAGGTGTAATAAAGGAAGGAAGAAGACAAAAACGAGAGTATCGCAAAAAGCACTAAACAGCGACAATGTGAGGCCAGAATAAAGAATGTGAAAATGAAGAAATAAAAGTAACCGAGCATAAAATGGAGTACGTACTGTGCAAAACTTCTTTAAATTCCGAACCATTATGGGCATTTTGGGGGCAGGATAGATCCCCGTCTTCAGGCTCGCCTCATACAAAACAAATTGTTGCGACACAATAATTACTTACATAATTATCAACCACAGACTGAAGCCAAAATTAATGAACAGGACACACTGCAATAACAGCTGAAAACTACGCCTATGCAAACCTGAAGACAGGGGCAGCCTGTCCCCCGCAACGTAATGTGTTACGTTTCAATACATATGCTAGAAAAAGTCGATAAAATTAATGAATTCAGGCGGCATACAACATCGTCAGAACCCTACTGAGCACCTTCCCCTTCAGGAACTCCATTAGAAACACAAATCTCTTACTCGTATAATCAAACACCGTTTATTTTCAGAGCAAAAGTCGTGCGTTTTGTGCAATTGTTCAAGGCAAGAAAATGGTCAAAGGAATGCTGAAGTATCAAAGTGTTTTTTATACTTTGTTCAGGTACTATCCACGAATTCTAGCAGCCACTCAGTTCACGACTATGGATCGGGAAGGAAAAGTCGCTGTTCGCAGAGAGCTGACGAATGGGACCGGACATGGTGCATGACGCCCGCCAGAGGGCCGGCAGGAGACTGGCTGGACCACAATATCTCCACATCTCTAGTAGTATTCTAACCTTTATCTGTGCCTCAAATCTTTCCCCGTCCGACAATCCATTCCTGGACGCTCACGTATAAGCAAACCCTCAGCGCACAAGTGACACATCTCACTACGTACAAATCTCTCACCGAATTAATTTATTTTACCGACACAGCAACTAAGAAGCAAGAGATGACACTCTCACAGATTTAACACAGGGTGTATAAAAATTCGTTTCTTTCTCAACACTTAATTCATTTGTTCTTTAAATCAGAAGCAGCTACAGTCTACCTACTGCATTCACAACGTCTATGAACCTAAACGCATGTAACTCCGAGTCATCTTGGACACCAAACGAGAAATTTCCTGTAAGGACGGCTGAGGTTATGTCTCTAAAGCACATGGAGCTGTAGGATACCAGAAATGCTTCGGTGTCTTGACGTTTGTGTGACCGTGCATCACTAGTACCATGATGTCAGCGACCAACAAGATGCAGCAAAATTTGTTTTATTGATTCCTTTAAGCTTGCTCTACATGTTTCGGACGACAGTTTCGCCCATCTTCAGGACCACTTTGACTGTATATACAGCTTTTTGGAACAATATACCGACTCTGCTGTCTGCTGCCGGCCGGTGCCCGGCAGCAGACAGCAGAGTGTAACACGCTAGAAGAAGCTAAAGTCCGTCAACGGATATGTTACACCCACCTTCCATCTTCACAGTTTATGTTATAACATAGATATTAAAACTCTCTTTCCATCTATCTTTCCGCTTTCCAAGTATCTGTTTTTCAAGCCTCCCACTAGAATCTTTTACGAATTTATTACTATTCACCCAAAGGCCTTGCCAGCCCATTTTTCTGTTTCTACATGTTGTTATCCTTAGTCAGGTGACCTAAATAAATGCAAGTCACTGGTCCGTAACACACTATCGTAAATCGCTCACTTCATCTTCGGTCCGAACAGTATCCTGATGACTCTGTTTTCAGACAATTAGTTTACGTTCGCTCACAGCCGGGACAGACCACATTTCACAAGCACACAAAAACCAGGTATAAATTGCTACTGTTCTCTTGCTCTCTAGCAGTTCTGAGCGGTACACACTAGGCTGTAGTTCATATTAAGTTTGTGTACCTTCCTCCACAAGAATAAAAACCAAAGGCTTGTGACAGGGTATTAACACGCTCCGAGTGTATGTGGCGAGGAGATGGGTGAGTGGCCGACATCCCCCCACCCCCCCTCATTTCAACCAGTTGACTGATTTTTACAAAACTCGGTAAGAAATTTATACTCCCTGAGGACCATCCAATTGCTGTATCCTCGTTGTCTAAACGCCATATGGCTTAACTGCAATGCAAGATCACTGTCTCCTGGCGGTAAGGACCAACACAACAGCGGCAGTTCCCACAATCACACACAAACACTGCCAATAAGTTCCTCGCTTTATACATATGCAATGCAGAGGTTGGTGAACGTGTTCCCGAGATCCCGCCAATGGACATTTATCCCAAGCTAGATATATCCAATCCACATGTTCATAAACCATTTCTGTGAGATCCATTTTAGCACTATTCCCATACATGCCTCTACCCAGCAAGTGATACCCTTTCCTACTAAGCTTTGCAGCTTACCATACTTATTATTTCCCTCTTCTGTGCTACATGCACGTCCACCTCATAGACCCTCATTTAGTAACCTAACAATAACTGGTAGGCTACGTAATGCAGTTTATGAATACTACACTTAATGGATGGCTCCAGATTATTAGAACTTGTACCACTTATCCACGGATATCGTCTATGAAGAAATTTTATATTGGCTCTTGTCACTGTTAGATACTTGCTGAAGCACTGGTATTGAGATGAGTAGAATCTGTTTCTTTTGTTTGTTGAAATGAGAAGTGTCAAGAACAAATAACAGTACAATTGTTAGTGTGACGCAATGAACAAATATCTCATGACAATCGTCATGACAACAGGAAGGGTCGAAAGAAGTGCAGACACTGGGTGTTTCGGAAATATATTCGCATCGTATTAATTCTTGCCACAGCAGGGCAAAAATTACATAATGAGGACTTTGTAAATTGAATTCGTTGCGTAGTAGTATTATAGTGATTAGACTGGCACGATTTAGTTGTGCTTACGGAAAGTGTAGGCCTAAGCATGGGGAAACCTAGAAGCGAAGTGAAATTTCAGTCGGGTAACGCTAACTGAAGGGACCAACTGAAACAGCTAAGTCAAGATCGGGTAATGGTAACAAGACAGTAAATGTAGCCTACGTACAATATAATACCGAGGGGCACTCGTACCTTTGTACCCTGGACTCTTCCCCGATGGCCCTACAGTTCAGTCCACTGCAGGCACATTTTTTATTCTACGATGAAGAAATCCAACGAGATGCAACAGTATGCCGATATTTATTTACTGCTAGATTACTCTACATGTTTCGGGCGTCCATCGCGCCCATCATCAGGAGTACATAAAACTGTAGTTGCAGCCTCTGGTACAGATCATACTATCTGGGAAGCAAGCTTCCTCAAACGTGACCAAGTGAAGTCCTAATTTCGGAATAATTTCACCACTCTATGTCATACAACCACTGCAGGTCATCGAACCAACACTCCGTTACTTAGAACAGTCACATGTTAGTAGCTGCCAAACAATTTCATCAAATGAAGAATGCAGACAATCCCAGACTTACGGAATTTCGGATTAAAACAATTGAAAAAAAGGAATACAACATTTTAAAAACAGCATTCTTAGAGGCGCGCCGGATTTTTCTTTTAACTTACGGAAGTGAAAAGCGCGTTGAGGAGAAGGTAGATGAAGAATACGAGTACTGCTGGGCGATAACACATGCGGCGGTGCGGTCATTTTGCGGCCCCGGTCTATCCGGAATGTAACTACTGCGGAAGCCGGGGAGTGTCTGTACCATTTTCTGGAATGTGACAACGTGCAGTCTTCTGTCCTAAGACGGAGGCAATAAGTTTCTGAAATTGTTGGCTAATTTTTTTCAGACTACACGGCGTCACATCCCTGAAGACACAGTATTCTCCATGTTCAATGCATTGAGCATTTGTAATCTGAAATAACTTGCAAGAAATCTACACTATTTTTAAAATACCCTGTGGTTCTGTGTTCGTGATAACCAGCAGGTGGACGCACCTTGGCGCCACGTCATCGATTGTTCGCTGTTGCCAAAACAGCCTCCGTTTCAGCATCATTTCTATAGACTGGGTATGTGACTAACATAGGCAATGCCCACACACGTGTAACAGAATTTCTTATATCGTTTTTGCGCATAACTTCTCTTACCTTGAATACTGCAAAATAATATTCCACGACTCTATTATGGTGGACCCGTTTTTATGGCAGCTAGGTTCATTCTGAACAAAGAAAGAGCTGATATTTATTGGGCAACTACTTAACGTGAATAGAGACGCGACAGTGCTGTCGGTATAGGCCCAGAAGGGCTGGATAACTGAAGAATTGTAGCTCGAACCGCGGTCGGGACAATGGATCTCTTCTCCAAAACATCCAGACAGGATTTGGGACCCACCCACATACTATTCAGTGAGTACCGGGGGTAAAGCGACGGAAGCGTGAAGCTGACCACTCATGTCCATCTACAGCTGCGGTTAAGTATGCATGGGGCTACTGAAATTTACGAAAGAAAATTCTGCACACATTGTTTGCTTCTATCCGAGCTGCATGTCTAGTCAACTTTACCCTCGTAAATTTCACAATCTTACCAACAACAGATGAACAGTACAGTTAAAAAAAAATACAGGCAATGTACGAGGCGCGTTCGTGCAGCCACTGTTGCAGTGGAAAAGCAATCAGTATTACATAATGTTAGTGTGTGTTTGTAGCCTTAGGTATCCAGCATGCAAAGCAAATGCGCAGTAGTGTCATCTTTGGCCTGCCCGGCTTTATAATGTTTTTTCCACATTATCTCACAAACGGCATGATTTTAGAAAAATAAATTATTGAACACAAAATGTGTGTCCCGATTTTCTCTACAACTTTTGCCTGAAACATTTTTCATTCTAAGAAGAGCTGAGCGAGATATGAACAAAAATATATATTGGTCTTCAAGTATAAAGTACCCGTTATTCCTGTCGGATTTTAATGAAACTCGATTTTTCTCGACACTTTTTCTAAAAATACTCTAATGTCAAATTTCATGACAATCCGTCTAATGGGAGCTGAGTTGTTCCATGCGGTCGAACGGACGGGTAGACAGACATGACGAAGGTAATAGTAGCTTTTCTCGATTTTGCGAACGCGCCTAAAAACAAGGTGGCACTTGCCAACTTTCTGTTCGCCAAACAATAAAGCCTCAAATACCAGACAAATCCGACACTGGCTTGGGTAATTGTGTGTCCTGGTTGTTATAACAACGCGGACAGCCAGGTGGGGGGTCTGCGCACAGGAGGAATACAGTCCACCAGACAAATGAAACACGGGTGGGGAATGGGGACACAATCCGCTGTCAAATTCCTGTCATCCCTCAAGACGAATTGTCCTTATGAAACAATGGGACATTCTTCGACATTGATACACCACACAAACATTAACCTTGCAGCAATTATACGTGATAATGACGTCAGATAACACGTACAGTTGCCTGTGTCTAGACACTGCTAGATCGGCACTAGACGTAACACACCAGGTTCACGCTCCGGCCGTCGGTCCTGGTAATCATTGGACAAGGGTCTAGTTGAGCCCAAGAACCGGTCCGGATACAGCGGTGATTGTAAAAGTCCGTAAATGGATACGAACACCTGACGTCCAACGCAGCACTGCCGCCTTACTTTCATCTTCATGTGTATTTACTACAACTAACACTGCATTCAGCCGGTCCCAGTGGCCGCGCAGCCTAAGGCGTAGGTCTGCGGCCGCTCGCCCGCTGATATTGTGGGTTCGAATCCCACCGGGGGGATGGATGTTTGTTGTGAGTGTTGTGTATTGTCAGGTAGAGGTCTCTGCGACGAGCCGATCACTCGTCCAGAGAAGTCCTACCGACTGTGGTGCGTCGTGTGTGATCAAGAAACCTCGTGAATGAGAAGGCCCTGGCCCACTGGGGGCTGTCGCTCCAAAAATAAAACTAATTGACGTAACTACTTATCACACAATTAAATAACACACAAAAATCGCATATTGTAACCTGAATGTACAGCTTCACTATACGACAAGTTTTCTTACGAGGCCTGCTAGGATCTGTTTAAGAAAAAATAAGCTACATACATCGGCACAGTTTTGCTTTACACAGTCTGGAATGACACACGTCTTGCAGGCTACAAACCTATATTGTCTCCACAGTGGTATATGTAACACCGCAATCTTATTCAATGTAAAAAGTAAAGATCTCTCTCTCCAAATCATGTAGGCATAAGGGGGACTCTCCACGTCGATGACGCCTGCAAAACTTGACACTTTAAATTACCTCTATTAGTGCCTTTGAAAATACAACGGCTCCTCGATAATGCGGATCCACTGGTGATCAGGACAATTTTGGGCCAACAAGAGCCCAGTATCGCCCAACGGAACTATATTAGAGTACATTAATATATATATATATATATATATATATACAGGGTGCCCCAGGAGGAAAGGACCTAACTTCGGGAGAGTGTTCCTTAGGTCAAACTATACCGATATAACCCAAAACACCTATATCCAAAGTTCAATGGTTACGGAGA
>Ga0131853_10018045_pt1 | contig 12842 bp, 7 predicted proteins | sample TergutLab28metaG_FD_92764 | JGI IMG/M metagenome (GOLD analysis project Ga0131853, IMG submission 92764) | Labiotermes labralis P1 segment gut microbial communities from Petit-Saut dam, French Guiana - Lab288 P1 (version 2) (version 2) | ecosystem: Host-associated > Arthropoda: Insects >...
CGGGGGGGTTTTGTTTTTTGTTTTTGCATTCGGTCCTTTTTTTATTACGGACACCCGCCAAACCGTGGGGGGGGGCGCCCCCCCCCCCCCCGCCTTTCTGACGCATATTGGAAGACTGAAGTCTCACGCTGGCCACTGTTTTGTCAGAACGTCGGCTTCTAGCAACAAGCTAGTGCAGTTCCTTTTCTTGAATTTCCGAGCAATGGAACACAACGTCACTGAGCTGTTACCGCAGCTACTAAACGCACTGAATTCTGGCAACTGCTTCATATAAAACTTCATTAAGTCACGAGATATGAAACACTAATTAGCTAATTCCATAGAGTAGAATTCTTCCTGAGACCCTAACTGTTCCTCATCCATTCAGGAACCTTCCTTGAGTTTATGCAACTCGCAGGTTCATTGCCGCATTCACAAGAGCCTACCGCTTGTCTCTTTACAAAGCCACGTCAGTCCAGTCCGTGTTGTCCCATCCGATTTATTGAAGACCTATTTCAGTATTATCTTCCCATCTAGCGTAAGCCTTCCAGATGGTCTCTTTCCCTCAGATTTGCCCACAAACACCCTATATGCACCTCACCTCTCCCCCGTACGTGCCACATGCCTTGCCTATCTCATCGTTCCTGAGTAATCGCTCAAATAATATTTGGTGAGGAGTACGGATCGTTAAGCTCCTCATTATATAGTTTTCTCCAGTGCCCTCTTACCTCGTTCCTATTTGGCCCAAATATGTTCCTGAGCATCCTATACTCAAGCACCCTCCACCATTGTTCCTCCCTGAATGTGAAAGACCAAGGTTTACACCCATACAAAAACGACAGACATAATTATTGTTCTGGCTATTTTAACATTTATACTTCTGGATAGCAAGCTGGAAGACAAAAGACCCCCGACCGAATGGTAGCAGGTATTCCCAGAGTCCAGTCTGCTCTTAATTTCTTGGTGGGTACAAACAATTATATGTCTTCTCAGTTGTAGCACAACAGCAACCCCCCCCCCCCGGCCCTATTTTACATCTCCATGTTCAAATTGCTTGCTTTTTTAAACGTGAATTTTGGTGTCTGATGAAGTGTTAACAGCCGCTTCCTGTTGCAGCTTCTGCTGGAACACCTGGAGTGCCTCGTGTCGAGGCACGAGCGGTCTCTGAGGATGACGGTGGTGAAGCGACAGGCGGCCGCGCAGTCCGGCGTCTCCAGCGAAGTCGAGGTGCTCAAGGCGCTCAAGAGCCTCTTCGAACACCACAAGGCTCTCGACGAGAAGGTGAGTCTCCGTAGCTGTACGAGAACACGCTGTACCAATGCAAATGTGCTTCCATTTTTGCGAAGTATTTACCAATCCCCATCAGCACTTTTTGTGTTTTATCAGATAAGTTACACAGCTGCATGTTTCGACTGATAGGCGGTCATCTTCAGGCCATTAAAATAAGTAAAAGTTAAACTATAATTGTAACTTCATTTTTTTACTAAAATATTACAGCAGCCAACAAAATGCACAGTTGGGTCCTGCAGTTATATTCATTTAAAATGTTACAATTAAAAACTCCTACGTGTTTCTGTCCCTGTAGGATCATCATCAGGCAGTGTACATGTCGTATAATTACATATAAAACACTACGTAAAATTATTCGTAACTTGATGTGTTGTACATCGTGCAGTGGAAGCCAAAGTAGAGAGTAGACTGCTCCATGTTAAACACACGTAAACATGCTGTGTGTAGTGAAGTGGAACTCTTGATTTGCGAGATCTCGGAGCTACCTTGTGCATGTGGCGAAAACTGGCACGGTGCCGTTCTGTAATTTCTTATCGTTTGTTTCGATTGAATTTTACATAGCTTTGCTGAGAAAGTGCAACATATTTGATTTGTACTGGCACATGTGCACCTTCAGTACAGCGTCTTTGTTGATCGTGTAGCACTCCTGATACGTTTTTTGGACTCATGGATCAAATATCTCATGGTTTTCCTCAACATCTCCCAGGTAAAGGCCGGGATAATACTTCGTGACCTGTTTCTTGTACGTGCCTTCCTATTCGCTGTTGTTCTGTCATTCATTAGTACATATATTTGCTTTTTGCGCCCTTAAAATATGTCATAAATAAACAGAAATGCATTCAACAAAACCAATCCACAGTTTTTTTTTATTAAGTAATTAGTATGTGTGGCTGTACAATGTTCCATATTTATTGTTTGATTTGGTATCAACGTTGTGGTTTAGATGTTGATAATTTTATTTTACTTTTGTGGTGTTAATATCGGAATCGCATTTAATTAGTAAATTATTAGTAGTAGCTAGGAATTGTTAACCTCTCTGATGACCCGGAAATCTGAGTGTGAATTTTTTTCCCCCCTGCTTTAATGTTCATTTTTAACTAAATACGCTTTAGTGCATTGATAGGGGATGACATAAATATCTGTGTTAATGCATGGGAATGAAAAACGTGACACCTCAGTCTTCCTGTATTTAACGGGGCGAGTGAAGGAAGTGGCTTTATTTTGTGACAGTTCACGTACTGTTGTGACGTACCGGTTAGTACGACTTGTTTTTGTTATTATTATTATTTATATTTATGGTTTATATGACGCCGAGCTCGGTGTCTTAGAGAGTATAACATCGAATGGAAGGGTGATGGGTGAGTGATGGGGTTGAAAGATATGTAAGGATGCGAAATTGCCTTACTAGAGTTATGATTCCGGTATTTGCAAGTTGATTTTAGGAGTTTTTGAGAGCTATCTTCGGACCTACAAATGACAACGGAGAATGGAGAATAAAATACAATTAGTTATATACACTGTACAAGGAAAGTGATATAGCAACATGCATTAAAATTAATCGATTAAAATGGGCAGGACATGTTATTCGTATGGAGGAACAGAGCGCTACAAGAAGAGTTCTGGTTGCAGCGGTAGAAGGAAGAAGACAGAGGAGCAGGTCGAAACTGAGATGGGAAGATGGTGTGGTGGAAGAAGCCAGGAAGTTGGGGGAGAGGAATTGGAGGAATGCTGCAAGGAATAGGGACAGCTGGCAGAAGCTTCTGAAGAAGGGCTTGGCTCAAAATGGGCTGTTGTACCAATTATTATTATTATTATTATTATTATTATTTTCAAGTTGTCCATTCCTAGCATTTTTATATCAGCGTGCACCATTTATTTGCAGACTAAATGCACATTCTTCAGTTAGTACAAACATTAAAGTAAGTTTCTCCGGCATGTTTCGGTACGTCTGTACCATCTTCAAGCAGAAGATAATGCCCATTCTTAAAAATCGATTGCTACTGCGAAGCTGTTATGTATAGTCTTTTTCAGATGAAACCAACTAGGTGCTTACTACTACTTAATATATTTATTTCAACTTCTCAAAATGTTTCGGGCAACTATGTGCCCATCATCAGGAGAACTTACTGTATCTATGCGACACTGGTATTTTTCATTCTGCATGGGTGGCTGTCTGGTCTGCTGCAGCAGACCAGACAGCCACCCATAGCGCACATAGTTGCCCGAAACATGTAAGAGAAGTTGAAATAAATATACTAAGAAGTGGTATGCACCTAGTTGGCTTCATTTGAAAAAGATTATACAGGGATGCATGGTGAACAAAACATAAAATTCTGTTATGTGTACGTTCCCGTATCTGTAAATCTACAGATCTTGTTGAACCAAATCGCTGCATTGGTTTTAAGTAATTTATATTTGGCATTCTTAAAGTTGTTAATCATCTGTGCTTGTTGAGTTGTAGATACAGGAACCTACCGGGGTGCTGATAAGTCCTTAGCCCGACCAGGAAGGAAAGAAGCTCGGAAGTATGTCAGGGACGCGCGCAATTTCAACAACATCGAGACGCGAGCTGTCATCAAGTCTTCCCTCCCCCCCCCCTGCAAGGCAAGGCGCCGAAGGAAATTCACTCCATTCTGACAGAAGCATTAGCTTGTTTCTTTCCTGGTCGGGCTAAAGACTTATCAGCACCCTTGCAATTATTCTATAGTACAACGAATATAACTGAGCGGTGTGCGACGTATGCATGCGCAAAATTGTAAGTAGCAAGAGTGACTATATCGGATATCAGGAACATCACCGCACTGCTGTCTTGCCTGAAACAGCACGGCTTTTCGATCCCAACCATAGCCACTAATCTTTAATTAATGATAACAGAGATGCGTTATGTGATTACAAGTTTCCTTAAGGGGGGAGTAGAGCCAAATGCAACGCACTGTGCTCTGTCCAACATAATATTAAGTGGTTTTCGTTTGCAGGTGTTGGTACTTCTCCTGTGAGGATTAAGCAGTCTGTGCTTTATGCCAGGGCATGGCAGCACGGAGCGGTATGGTGAGGTTTGTAGGCCGCTCGTGCACATAGAAGCTTAGGATAGTCGGCAGGCAGTCGTTCTTGACGTAACTCAATAGAGCTAAGCGAGGCTGACTCGAGGCACCAGCAAAGCAGGCGCCTTCCTGAGGGCGACATTTGGGCCATCTCCCCCCCCCCCCGGAGAAATCCGCTGACAGCATTTGATTCAACTAACTAAAATCTTTCTTTGCTTTATTGTTCTGAATTGGTGCAAAGTGCAGAAGGGAGTGGATAAAAACCTAGGGGAAGAGGGCTTTTTTTTTTGTCTGGGGGCGACAGAACGTATAGATCCGATGCTAGAGCTAACAGTCGGTCAGGTTCTCATTAAAGTCGCTTGCTTTTTTTTAACGAACTCACCCGAAAGTTCTTTAACCTTGTTAACAAGAAACCACCCGATGCCCAGTGTGACATCACGTTCTGTGTGTTTGGCCAACCAGTATTGCTGCAACACCGATACCGCGGTCCAGGACCACGCGGGTGGAGGTAGGTCGGTAGTCCGCTTGTTGTTGCCTGCAGTTCCCAGCACATTCCGAGCAATCATTGGCTATTGATGGTGACTATTAAATTGTGATCATGGGGATTGAATTGATTATCAGGTGCGCAAGTTCAATTTGATGGGCGGTCGGCGAGGTGTTGCACGTTCAAGCGGTGTGTTTGCGCTTCCCGTTTGTTAGAATGGAAAGAGCCAATGCGTTCCGAGTGGCTTTGCATAAATTGGCTGTGTGCCTGCCTGGCCACTGTTTACATTTCGCCCGCTGTGTCAGGCAAGACTGGGTTTTATTATTGTGCGAGTGGCCAGTGGCGTAGCATGAAGTCTGTTGCGACAGTGATGGGTTGATGTGTAGCAGGCGTGACTTCAGGCTGCTGTCGCCGTGTACATGAGAGCTTCGCTTTTCTGGGATATTACGGCGCCCTGGATTGTTAGTTACCGACGTTTCATGACGACCCATCTTCAGGGATGAAGCAGTCAAAGAAGAATGCTTGACCCTTGAAGGTGGGACCTCTAGATTGTCCCGAACTGCCGGTAAGTGATTACCAGTCTACGCTGCGTAATAACCCAGAAGAGCCAAGATCTCAGGCTTACGTGTGGTCATTTTGTGGTGTTCACTTCGGACTGGTATGTGGGCATTTCTGACGAACATAGGTCGCAATTAATATCCGTTTCCTGTATTTATCCATGGCTTGGGGGTTTGCTGAAGGTACAGCTGTTCAGGGGACCGCGGTAGCACAGTGGTTAAGGTGCTGTGCTACAAATCGGAAGGTCACTGGTTCGATCCCAGCTGGTGTCAATGGATTTTCCATTGGTATAAAATCCTTCCGATCGCGCTACGGCCCTGGAGTCGACTCAGCCTCTAACAGAAATGAGTACCAGGAGTATTTCCTGGGGGTAAAGGCGGCCGGTGCGTAAGGCTGACAACCTTACCACCATCCTGTGCCGTTGTCACGAAATCTGAGGGCCATAACTTCCTGGAACCCTCTAGGCCTGTCGAGGCCTGTAATGGGACTGCTTTACATTTACCTTTTACAGCTGTTCAGAAACTCGTTCTGTTTCCTACTTCAGGCTGGGGGATCCTGATTGAAGGTTCCGTATGAACTTTGTGACTCACTTGAATAGTCCGATTCGGTTTACTCCTGCCTGAATATGTAGGCCGGGATGGATCAGTCGGTATAGCGACTCGCAACGGGCTGGACGGTCCGGGGGATCGAATCCCGGTGTAGGCGAGATTTTCCACACCCGTCCAGACCGGCCCTGGGGCCCACCCAGCCTCCTATACAATGGGTACCGTGTCATCCCCGGGGGTAAAGCAGCCGGGGCGTGGCCTTGACCACCAACTCCCATCTAGCGCCGAGGTTAAGAAAGAGTAGAACTGTACCTCTGCTCCCACTCTGGCCCTTCGTGGCCTGTTTTAGGGTGAACTTTACCTTTACTTTTTACCCTCCTGAAGATAGGGAATTTGTATTTTAGGAAATAACAAGGCGGTAAACAGGGTTAGGGAGTTATAACGAATTACAGAAGTGGTTCATTGTTTGATAATTGTGCATATAAAATAGAAAGATCTGCCAGTGTGGGGTTCCTACCTTGTTAGTGCGTACAAATGTTGCACGATGCAGAGTTTTTATAAAACTGCGAGCTGCGACATCTTGTTGTACCTTTCAAACAAAACGGTTTGTGATTTGCGACAGTCAGTACCTCGAAGGCTGCAATGCTGAAAGAGTCTTCCGCTCTGCTGCAGTATTCGCTTGTAATAATGGAACACCTTACATATGTAACACTCGCCTGTATCTAGTGCCGAGGGTAAGAATGCCTGGAACTATACATCTGCTCCCCGTCTATGTCGTCATGGCGTGGACAGAGACAACGTTACCATCGCCTTTTACCTTACATCTGTTGATCTTCGTGTCGTGTTTTCCGTCTCCCCACGTGACAGTCTTGGATAATACTTTTAAGTTGGCCGCAACGTCCCCCTTTCAACGCCATGTCTGCTTTATCGTGTGATCATCTTCCCTTCGATGCTCAATAACCTGTGCAGTTCTAGCTTTGTCCGAAAATAGAGCAGCGTAGTGCGGAGTTTGAAGATGTGACTTCTGGGATGTTACCTTGTGTAGACTTGTAGGTTGGTACTGACGTTCTGGGGCAGGCTGTTGGCTCCCTGCAATGGTGGAGGAATGACTTCGGCTCTTTTGTTGCTATACAACAAGGCGTCAGAGCCGAAAAGCCTAATCTTCATGGCCACTGCCGTGAGAACCTGATTTCTCGTCGTTGCTGTGTTCTGCGTGTGTTATGTGGCGAATTAAGCCTAAAGGGTAAGATGAATTGCCCATAATTGGGCCGATGCTTTACTGTCTTTATGCACGGCCCATCTTCGCTACGAGCTGGCCGGCCTTAGTGGCCACCCAGCCTCCTGTACAATGGGTACGGGTTCCCTTTCCCGGAGTCAAGGCGGCCGGGGCTTGGCGTTGACTGTCCATCCCCACCTAGCGCTGAAGTTAAAGAAAGAGCATAGCTGTACGTCTACTCTCCGTCTAGGTCTTCGTGGCATACTATTAAGGTGGACTTCAATTTTACCTTCAAGAGATGAATGACAGAACTTTTTTACTTTTCATTTCATCTGAGACGTTGTGCCAAAATGGGCCCCTTGGAGTCTGTGGCAGCTGTGTTCCGTGTCTGGAATGTAATAGACACTTAACTCGAGAGTCCTGTCAAGTAGTGACATCATTGTGATGGTGGCAGCTGATAAGTCATGTCTGTGAGAGGCAGGACGTCTCGTGACACTGGATGTCAGGAGCTCTTCAGAAACTGCACGTTCAAAATCTGGTACCGCTTCAGCATATTTCCGAGCTGCAAGTATCGCGTCGACACTCCAGACGTGTTATCCGGTTGGAATCGAAGGCAAGATACCGGATGTCCTGACTAAGGCCTATCGTGCAGGTACATGCCGAGATGATAATTCGCACAGGGCGCGCTGCGTTGCTTCCAAGTCTGTTCCAATCCATCATTCACCAGTATTCCTACCATCGACGTTGTGTGGTGGGTACTAACAGCGTCGTAAAATAAACACGACAGCTACCGGCATATTACTGGTCATTTACTTTGCCCAGTTGTCGCGGAAATAAAACATTTCTAGTTTCCTTTACGATCTCCCCCCCCCCCTCCCAGTTCCTAAGTGTGGTGGCTGTCATGTTCTGGTAATGCAATTACGAGTATTTCTGTAAGAATGTACAGGCACGTATGTAAGAAGTGAAACTGTAAGCAGGCACGTAGTCTGAAATGTGAAGCGGGTGCTGTTCGGATGTTGATGCTAGGAAAACATTGATAGGGCCTTTAAATTGTTCTTATAATAGACTATACATGTATAACGTAGAGACAAGAAGGAAAGGAATTTCACGCATACAATAATGAGGAAGGATAGGAGTGAGGGGAAGACGAGGAAGATGATGTAAGCAGCTATTGGACGATCGTAAGGAAAAGAAAGAATACTGGAAATTGAAAAAGGAAGCACTAGATCGCTCTCTGTGAAGAACTCGATATGGAAGAGGCTATGGACCTGTCGTAAGACTGACTACAGAATGATGATGAGTTGCTACTAAGTGTTGTTGAATTATATGGCAGTGTTCTTTACTGAACAGTTGTGAACAGGCTAGATTGATTGAAGGTACATCGCGTGTCGTTGTGTGATACTGGTGTATGGTCCATTGCTTTCGTGTGGTAAACACATATCAGAGAGAAATTCGTTTTCTGTTATCTGTGAATAATAGTAACACGTGTTGCCAGTTGTTGTTTTGGAGAAATTGTGCCGGCATAAGTAAATCCATTGACCCTTCCATCGGCTGTAATTGAGCCTGCAGTGTAAGCTGCCAACCGTCATGTTTCATCCAATCTTCCCCCCCCCCCGTTTTCGGGCATAATTTTAAGTCCTACGTTTTTCCAAGGGTCATGGAAGCGATTATTGCTGATAAGATGATACGGATCGATAGATTGATTTATAGGTAGGGTTTTATCTTTATTATGCCGATCGAAGTGGTGGTCCGATGTATTGCTGAAGACATATGTTAGGTCTAGGCTGTAAATGTGTACTGCAGATATAAGTACACATATTTTATGAATTTGTTTTTGTGACTGTGAGTAGTGAAGTGGGGCCGAACTAAACGGGACGGCCAGCCGGGCAGCCGCCAGGGACGCCAACCTGTGAGGGGCGCTAGGACTTAACAGGAATTATCGGAAATACGGTGCTAGTAAACTCAGGTTTCGACACGCGAAAGAATTTCTCAGGAAATTACCCGCAAGTTGGGAACACTCTTTCAAAAAGGTATGCCAGCCATGTATTAGGCCGAAGAAGTCTGAAGAATCTCGGTTATAAGGGACGCCAAATTATTGGCCCTCCCGGAGCAGCCCTGAGTACAGTGACCTTACGTTAACTAATGCTAATAAATACGTCCGACGCTGCCATGTTGTGTGTGCGAAATAGCGACAAAAATAGTTGTCTTTGTTTTTCGTTAAGAGTTCACTTTTCTTGAAATTGAAATTGCATATTTAATTTAATAACTGTCCAACAAGATGCGACTGTATTCAGTTTATTACATATCTGTAGGCAGCTCTACATGTTTCGGGTGTTGACACCCATCATCAGCAGCTCGTACAGCTGTAATTACAGCTTCTAGTATTGATTAACTGCAATGAGTAAAATACGCTGCTATTAATACTAATATATAATTTGAAACTGTAGATTGGACATAGTGAATGTTACTAGCCTTGACGAATATGATATATAAAATAATGGTGGATGGTTAAAAGCAGTATTTTAAAATATGCCCAACAAAATATAAAGTATATAACTATATATATATATATATATATATATATATATAAGTTGCGTAGTTTATTTGGGTCTGATACGTTTTATATTACGTGTCAATTGTCTGTTTTGAGGAAATTTGAAAAAAAAAATGTTTGAGTGGAAGTTGTTTGTTGTACCGGTAGAAACCAAAAGTAAATGCACCTCGCGACTTCCCGTGTACATACGTGGCGCTGGAGTTTGTAGAAGTACATTTCTGTATTCTCGGAAGGTAAACATGCACAGAATTCCGCGATATACATGCAGTGTGTTTGTGTGACTATATAACTCTGTTCTTGTGCATCCGATTGTCGCATCTCTCGGTTTCTCCACCTCTTATCAATTATGTAGCTAGGAAGGCAGCGGTGAAAAGACCACATCCGAGACATGGACATAATGTTAAATAAAATATATGTTAGACACGGAGCGCGACATGTTTACTTGATTCGTGTGGCTGAGAACGGGGTTCACTGGCTGTTTCTGGTGACCATGATACGAACTTGCCTGTTCCATGGAGGGTGGAGAGTTTCTTGGTATGCCGAGAGTCGATACCTGTCTGTCCTGAGGTTTGGATATGGTGGCATCTTATGTTTGAACGTTTGGCTTTATATCCTTGTAGTTTGTACGTAAAGCGATACAAAGTGTTCCAGTTAGCAAAACGTATAGCCTGTCGCATTCGGATTAAATGTTGGACAATTCTGTTTCCTCGTCGGTCTGCCCCTCCATTTTACGTCGTTGTCGCCAGTAGTGTAGCGTGCGGTGGAATGCAGTGCACGTAATTTGAATATATTCCATATTCCTGATTCTCGTTCCAGAGGGCGTTCATGCAGTCAGCTCTTCGCACACAATCCAGTTAACATAACGACCTTACAGGAATCGCTGGTATGATACGTTTCCCGTACAGTCTGTGAAATAACTGAATATAAACGCATTTATATACAGCCCCCTCGGGAGTGCCTAGCCCATACTCCCATTAACCTGGACCAGTACATCTTTATACGTTTCTGTTATGAGGCGTCTAAATGAGATGGAATTGTGAGAACTGTTTTTCATCTACGAGAGTACATCAGTGGTCAGCATGTGCATGATTGTAGAATACATAATGAAGGGATGAAAACCATTAAAGTTTTATGTGGGTCTGTATTCCCACTACCGGAGTTTGTGATGTCAGCCAGGGAATCTCGCAACCATCAGAGCTGGTACAAATTATACTGTGTTTTTATGTGTTCGCGTGAGCTTTCAGTGTAGATGTTGAATTCTTCGTATTAACTGAGGCTGCATATTGTCTCCGTAGCTAATAAATAAGTTTTAATAGAGTTGAAATATTTTGGAACGATACTGTCGAATCGAAATTACAGTCGTGAAGACGTTGAGGTCGTGTTAAAATTGGGAATTGTTTGCTGCTGTTAAATTCGAAGTCTTTTATTCCCCTTTCCTGTATTAGAATCTGAAGAACTGTACTTTTGGCCTATCCGTTGTGTGTGGGTGTAAAAGTTCTCGCCGTAAAGGGGGAGAACATGAATTGAATGTGTTGGACGACAAACCATTTGAGCAATTGTTACGGAACTTCGTACAAGTATTGTGCCATTGAAGGACTTTTTCTAACATTTGAGCAATTTTTACGAAATTTGGTAAGAATATGGTGCCATTGAAGGTCACTCCGGTGCCATATTGTTTTAATTTACTAAAATCTGTTTTAACAAAATGGTGGACGCGCGAACTTGTGAAGAGGGAACAACGCCAGCGCCCCTGACGTGATTGTCTTGAAATGATGTACGGCAGTGGATATTGGAAAAATATGAATCATTTGTTAGGACACCGTTTTTTTTTAATAGAACGTAAAATAAAAAGATGTCGGCCTTGCGAAATTATTTCTTGTCTCTCGGCTTTATGACGGTTACTAATAATCTGTTCGAGCTTGGCCCGTGGAATTTTGTACAGAGATATATCAAAAGTAGCCCCACATTACATGTGCCAACAGTCGCAAACATGGCGCGGGTATGAAGCTTTTAAGTTATAATCGGCAACTTCAAATCATGCTACGGAATCTGTACTTTAATATGCCTGTGGACCGACGCACCGTGGTACATACCCAACCATATGCTGCACACTGATCTTCAAATACCAACTATAAGGGAAGAAATCACACGGCTTAGTACCAACTATAAAGCCAAGATAGAGGTGCACCCAAATAAACTCACGACCTCCCTCCTCGAGAAGCAAGGCCCAGGCAGACTACGCCGTTACTCTCCGTTTGATCTGCCTCACAGATTCATAACTTAAAAGTTCCTGTTAACTGAGGGTATTCACTGGAATACCCCTCAACATGTCTCTGTACCTGACTGTTGTACTAATTTCTCCACACATGTACTGAAGGTCACCTACAGACCGAGAGTATAAATAAAGGGTTTACCAAAAGAAATGCCTGTCAGTTGTTTTACGAAATTACAATAAAACAGCAATAAAATAATAATAATATGCGTAATAGATACGTCGAATTTGGAGTCTGTATATTAGGCATATAGACTAAGATTTTTGTTCGCAACTCATTCTTATCCCGAATTGCGTGTCTGCTTGGTCTTTGTGTATGTTGCCTGTGTAGAACTGAACTGTAAGCCTTGATGTAGACGTGTTATCATTAATCAGTAACATACATCATAATATGTTGTAATTAAAGAATGAAGGTGTATGAACAGGCCTCATTCAGGTGGCACATAGGCCTACCTTGGAAGTTAAAGAAAAACTGGGGATGGAACGCAGCGTCCTACCCACATGGGTACTAGGCTAACAGCTCTTCGGAAGAATCCGTCGCATACTTCCAGCAGTTCCACCATGCAATATTGTGCACGAGGCCTCGAAAATTAAGGGTAATTCTCGTGTCTTTCTTTGTAATGGAATCGTACAGTCTCTGTGAATTCCGACGTAGAGCGTTTGTTGTTATGAGAAGTTGCAGGTTTAGTTTCTGATAGAGAAATTATAGTGAGATTTTAATGGTGTACAGTATAACGGTGTAGAGGGGTTAGTGGTGTACAGTGTAACGGTGTAGAGGGATTAGTGGTGTACAGCGTAACGGTGTAGAGGGGTTAGTGGTGTACAGCGTAACGGTGTAGAGGGGTTAGTGGTGTACAGCGTAACGGTGTAGAGGGGTTAGTGGTGTACAGTGTAACGGTGTAG
>Ga0131853_10018047_pt1 | contig 12841 bp, 13 predicted proteins | sample TergutLab28metaG_FD_92764 | JGI IMG/M metagenome (GOLD analysis project Ga0131853, IMG submission 92764) | Labiotermes labralis P1 segment gut microbial communities from Petit-Saut dam, French Guiana - Lab288 P1 (version 2) (version 2) | ecosystem: Host-associated > Arthropoda: Insects >...
AACAAGCGATGTAGCTCCATTTATCACGCAAAACCGTACAATGGTACCCATCCGCTTGGTGTCAGAGGCTCTAGGCGCGACCCCGCGCTGGGATAGAACAACCCGTACGGCGTATATCTACTATAATGATACTGTGCTTCACCTACCTGTAGGCGAACCGCTGCCCGATGAAATGGGCACGCCGCTATTGCGCAATAACCGCGTTTTAGTGCCTCTGCGCTTTGTAATCGAAAACTTTGATGCGTTTACCTTCTGGGATAGCGCGAATCGCGAGGTTACTGTTTTTGTTTTGGATTGAGTGATATATTTTTGTATGACAAAACCCCTCGAAAGCTTTGCTTTCGAGGGGTTTTTGGATTATGATTCACACATACATTACAGTGCAAGTGGGCTACTCCTCCCACTCCAAAGCCCGAGTCACGGCTTTTTCCCAGCCGGTAATAAGCTTCTGCTGTAGATTGTTTTCCATTTTGGGAGTAAACTTCCGCTCCACGAAACGGTTGCTTTGTATTTCATCGGTGCTTTGCCAATATCCAATCGCTAACCCAGCCAGATATGCCGCGCCCAGGGCAGTTGTTTCCGTCACAACGGGTCGTACCGTGGGTACCCCTAATATATCCGATTGAAATTGCATAAGAAAATTATTGGAACTGGCTCCGCCATCTACTTGCAGAACATCTATGGGAGATCCCGCATCTGCTGTCATTGCTTTCATTATGTCCAGGGTTTGGTATGCCATGGATTCCAGTGCTGCTCTTACTATATGAGCCTTGTTGGCACCTCGGGTCAAGCCTACCATTGTGCCTCTGGCATATGCATCCCAATGGGGTGCCCCCAAGCCTACGAAAGCCGGAACTAAGTATACGCCGTTGCTGTCTGCAACGGACTCGGCAATCGCCTCGGTTTCCGCAGTGGTTGTAATCAACCCAAGCTCATCCCGCAGCCACTGCACTACCGCGCCGCCGATAAACATGCTGCCCTCTAGGGCATATTGGATTTTTCCACAATAGGAAGCTGCCATGGTTGTAATAAGCCCGTGTTGCGACTCCACTGGGGTAGCCCCGGTATTCATTAGAAGAAAGCAACCTGTGCCATAGGTATTCTTGGCTTGCCCAGGTTCGAAGCAGGTCTGCCCGAAAAGCGCGGCTTGCTGGTCTCCGGCGATTCCCGCAATGGGAATGCTGCCACCGAAAATATCTGTTTCGCCTACATATCCGGATGAAGGCACAACATCCGGTAGAATATGCCTAGGAATTCCTAGGATTTCTAGTATCTCATCGTCCCATTCACATGTGTGGATGTTGTACATCATTGTTCGAGAGGCATTAGTGTGGTCAGTGGCATGGATTCGTCCTTTTGTAAGCTTCCAGATTAGCCATGTATCCACTGTACCGAATAGGAGATTGTCTTTTTCACATGGGACATTCTCCAGCAGCCATTTCACCTTGGTTGCAGAAAAGTATGGATCAATTTTCAGACCGGTTTTTCGTTTCACCATATCCTCATGAGATTGGGTGGAACCCCGTAGCTCGTCACATATGGAAGCAGTACGTCGGCATTGCCACACAATTGCATTATGAATAGGCTTGCCTGTGGTTTTATCCCAGATAACTGCCGTCTCTCGTTGGTTGGTTATCCCGATTGCTGCAATATTTTTACAAGTAAGCCCGGCGGATAACAACGCCTCATGACCTACCAACGCTTGGGTCTGGTATATTTCCTCCGGGTCATGCTCAACCCATCCTGCCTGTGGGTAAATTTGTGTGAACTCACGCTGGGCAACACTTACGATTTGCCCTTGCTGGTTGAAAATAATGCAGCGGGAAGACGTGGTGCCTTGATCCAATGCCATAATGAATTTCATAGGATACTCCTTTCGCAATAAAAAACAAACCTCCCACTTGTCATTGCGAGCAAAGCAAAGCAATCCAGATGCTATATGAGTTCTGGATTGCTTCGTCGCTACGCTCCTCGCAATGACGAGCGCAGTGGATTTGGAATCAGGTTTATTTTACTGCGGCAGCCTAACTCGCACAACCAACATATTATTTTCGACCTTTGCGGTAATTTGCCCGCCCATTTTCTCGGTAAGCTCCTTGGAAATTGCGAGCCCCAAACCGGTTCGTTTGTGGGTTCTAGCCGCATCGGCGGTGTAGAATCGGTCGAAGATTCTGGAGATTTCCAATTCATTTAGGTTATCGGCTTTATTGGCTATTTCGATTATGTTATCCGAAAACCCAACAAATAAATAATCTTTGCCGTGTACGTACACGTTTTTTAGTAGGTTTTGCAGCACCCGCTTCAAGGCATCCTCATCGCAGAAGCCATGGATTGGCGTTTCAGGAATATCGCTTTCTACTACAAAGCCCTTCCGCTCAAGCTCTATATAGCTTTCCGATAATGCGTCCCTGAGAATATTGCCGATATTTACTCTTTGAAGATTTATCTTCTCCTCCAATGCCCGTGAGAAGGCAAAGAGATTGTCCATTAAATCTGAGAGGTTATCCAGCCGCCCTTTGATAATTTCCAAGTAGCGGGCTTGTTCCTCGGTTCCTTCTAGCATTTGCAAATATCCCTTCGCCGATGTAAGTGGTGTACGTAAATCATGGGATATGTTTAAAATGGCGCGTTTCAAATCCGCCTCAATACGCTGAGTGGTCACGAAGTCGCTGCGGCTTTTCGCAAGCATATCGTTTACTGTTTTAACCAAGCCTGTGATAGCCTTGTCAAAAGACTGGGTTGTAAGCTGTGCATTGGTATCAGCGTTTATAATTTCATCCAGTTTTCTAGACGTCCGGCGAATCTCGGCTTCTACGGATAGAAGCCGTGCCAGTAAGGCAATACAAAGTAGCGCAAGAAGGATAATCGCAATCATTTTATCTCCGCTCTCCTAAATAAAGCGATGCCGCCAATTGTGCTGCTGGCAAGTATAACACTGCCAATCCCCAGAGCTCTCACTATCTCATGGGTTTCCAGATTTGGCAATTCTGCCATCAGCATTACATTTGTAAGCTTTTCGAAATCAAGAAGCCAGCTAAGATTACCATTGATACCAACTATAATCGTAATAATAAACAGCGGCACAAAAATATATGCCATATATGCACCATTGATAGCCGCCACTCGCCTGGTTACAAATGCAAGGAAAACCCCAATCGAGATATACGAAAGCATGAAAAGAAGCTGCGCTGAATAAATCTGCAGTATCTCCATCCAATGCCCTGGAGGTGCCGACCCGCCAATACCACCCAATATGATTGCACCAACTGTTGCCGATGCAACAAAGAACAGCATAAGCAGTACGCAAATAATTGATGCTAAAATCAACTTGGAAAAATACAGCTTAACCCGAGATACTCCCCATGCAAGGTCATTTTTAACAGTACCATGAGAAAAAATAGCACCCGCAACTATTACAATTACCGGTAGAAGAAAAAATACGAAGTTCTCCATTTGGATTGCGATAAGGCGAGGCATGTTTACACCGTTTACGATTAACTGCGGTGCAAGCAATGCCACTTCGTCTTCTAGTCCAGCAGGCATGTAAAATGTAATAGCACCCGTTTCGAATGAATACATGGACATGACATTCAAGATGCTTACTGCAAGCAACACGATTAATGTAATATACAGAGCTTTACCCCGTAATATTCTATAAATATCAGCACGAATTATATTAAGCATTATCTGCACCTCCAATGGTTTTTGTGTAATAGTCTTCAAGGCTGTCGCCAACTTCTTTGATCTCCGCAACGCGGATGCCTTCTTGGCTTAAACGGAAGGTGATTTCGGCTGGATCGTCGATTTTATCGTAGATTCGCAGTTCATTGTCAGAGACTTGCTTGTAATTCGCAACACCCAGGGCTGTTTCCAGTACAACGATAGCGCGAGCGACATCATCCACTGTTATCGCAAGGGCTTGCTTGCATTCTTCCTGCAATTCCTCGTGAGTTAAAGATTTGAGGAGCCGTCCGTTGTGGATAATAGCGTATTTGTTTGCCACTTGGGCTAACTCACTGAGGATATGACTAGACACCAGCATCGTTATCCCCTCTTGGCTGAGCCGCTTGATAAGATCCCTCATTTCGATTATGCCGGTAGGGTCTAGACCATTGATTGGTTCGTCCAGTATAAGAAAATCCGGATGAGAAAGAATCGCCACAGCAAGCCCAAGCCGCTGCTTCATTCCCAGAGAAAAGTTCTTGAATTTTTTCTTGCCGGTATCGGTAAGGGCAACTGTCTTGAGTGCCTCATGTATTCGATTCTTATCAGCGATCCCACGCTGAATACGATAATATTCCAGATTTTGAACGGCAGTAAGATTTTCGAAAAGAGCAGGTGCCTCGATGACCGAGCCCATACGAGAGCGAGCTGTGCTAATTTTCGTCGGCTCCGTTTCCCCAAACAGGGAAATATCACCGCTATCAGCCCGAGAAAGCGACGTAACCAGCCGCATAAAAGTAGTCTTTCCAGCCCCGTTTTGCCCGATAAGCCCGAAAATATCGCCTTTTTCCACAGTGAGGCTGACATTGTCAACGGCAGGCTTGCCACCATAACGTTTTGTTAGATTTTGGGTTATTAAAATGCTCATGTGTTCCTCCTTTGATGTTTATGGGAGGATAATACCCGACGAGTTTAAACTTTGTTTTATGTAAATCTTAAAAAAGTCTTAAATCTTGCGCAACAATCCACGGACATCATTAAAAAGCTCAAGCCCCATTTCAACTGATGGCGCAGCCCATTCGGCTTTAGTTTCTTTCATGATTCCCTTCCAGCTAATGTCTGTTTCTGTATCAAAAACATAGCCGTCACAGAGTTCCATTGAGAAATTGAATGGTGGTATAGTAGGTATATCTGTTGCATTGTCTGCATTTTTGAGTGCTTTCATTACACCTTCATATATAATAGGGTATGTCTCTTCTGGAGAAGGCTCCCAATTTCGCGCTTTGCTTTTTACTGGAATGGTTACAATTTTATCTGATAACTCCAGTGCCTCTTGCATGGATGCCTCGCATCCTATATTCGCAAGATATGGTACATTGTGAAAACTTAATACAGCAGAACCTATTTCGGCAATATGCAGCCCATTGAAATAGAAATTCTTAATCGGCGGGGATTGAATGGTATGAGGGAAATATGCGTTTGGCACACCATAGCGGGCATGCTGACCAAATGTTATGAGTCCAAAGGGGTTTTGCTGTGCTTGCCCTCGAATTCGTCTCCAATCAAAGCACCTATCTTGCACATCAAAAATACGGACAACGAGCGGTAGTTTTTCTAAGATAATATTAAACTCCAGATTGCCCGCAAAATGCCCATCGTATAACAATATATCATCAATGCCAAAATCAATAGCGGCGTTTATGATAGCAAGTGCATCCGAAGTAATGCACTCACGACCATGTAGCCTCCAATCGCTCCCGCCGTTAAAAATCCAAGACCGGTTTGCATCAAAAATACCGGACGCACCTTCCATGTCTGCTACAAGAATTAGCTGTTTCATAAATAAAACATCCTTTCAGCTTTGTGTGTATCCCTACTTCTCCAGCCGCTTTTTACACTCAATCAGAGTACATATATCCGTAAGCATCTCAGTTGATGTAACTTTAAACTCTACAGGAAATGTCGGCAGCTTGCCATAGGTCTCTGAATCACTAATCAACTGCTTCGTTCCCCCACTTACATCCGCTTGCAGGATTTCGCCGCGGTTTTTTTCTTTAAACCATACCGCAACGCTAAACCACCCTTCAAATACATATAGCCAGTACAGGGTTTTCTCTTTGTTGGTGCCTCTTGGGGTTGTCCAGCGGTGCTGCCCTCTTCCTGCCCAGACTTTGCTGGGGGTGTACCATTGCCATTCTTGTTCTATTTCTAAGCTAGGCAAAGCATTCTGGAATGCTTCGTAGGCTCTGTAGCTTTCACCTAGAATCTGATTCAACTGTGCGTTGGTTGGTATTATTATTTGATCTCTTAGCTGTAATTTTTCGTGCATGGCTTTAATCTCCCATCTTGAAGCCTATCCCCCAGACGGTTTTTATATACTGGGCTCCCAGCTTTGCGCGTAGCTTGCTTATGTGTACGTTTATTGTGTTCTCGTCGCCTAGATATTCTTCTCCCCATACGCTTTCGTAGAGATTATTCTTGGTGAAAACCTTTTGAGAGTGGGACATCATCAGGCGTAGGATTTCAAACTCGCGGCGTGACAAATCTAGCTTTTTCCCGCTGATTTCAGCCTCATAGCCTTCTGGGTCTAGAGTTATATCCTTATATTTGAGCTTATTGGTCGTAGGGGTGCTCCGCTTTAGTTGGATTTCTATGCGGGCAAGTAATTCGTCATTATCAAAGGGCTTTGCCAAATAATCATCTGCACCGAGGCGCAGAAGCCGTACGGTTGTTTCCTTATCTGCCATTGCCGTAAGTACGATAACAGGAACCTGCGACGTTTTTCGTACTTCTTGCAGAACCTCATCGCCTCGTTTTCCCGGAAGGGCAATATCCAAAAGCATCAAAGATACACCCCCGTTTGCAAGTTGCAGCAAGCCTTCCGTACCGGAAAACGCGGCTATGGGGGTGTATCCATTTCTTGTGAGTAGCTCACAGAGCATTTCATTTATGAAAATATCGTCTTCTACTACTAATATCATTTACACAGTTTCCTCTTGAACCATAATGGCAAGCTCCTCGGAACCAGGTCTGTCTCCCGGCACGAACTTAAAAATAAATGCCGCAGCAATAAACAATATCGCAATCCCCGCAATGCCATAATGGGATTGACGGGTAACCATAGCGATAACACCAAAGATCGCCGTGCCAAGCATCGACGCGAAGCGACTGCACACATTATAAAAGCCAAAATACTCGTTGGATTTCTCCTTGGGGATAATCCGGGCGAAGTACGCGCGTGACAGTGCCTGTATTCCCCCTTGGGCAGTGCCAACCAGCATCGCCAATGCCCAGAACATAATAGTAAGAGTGCGCAAATCCCGTGCCGGGTTCATAAATAGCGCGATCGTACATACAACACAGTATGTGAATATGGCAACATATATCATGAACTTAGCACCGACCTTTTGCGACAGCTTGCCATAAAGAATCGCAAATGGCATCGCTACAAACTGGGTCGCCAGTAGTACCAGAAGAAGCGTAGTTGCAGTAAGCCCGATTTCACTGCCATATGCAACAGCCATACGGATAATAGACCCCACCCCATCACTGTACAGGAAAAACGCAATAAGGAAAACCAGAATATGTTTTTGCGTAGCGATTTCTTTCATTGTTGTCCAAATTCGGATGAAGCTCTTTCGCACATACTGTGGTTCTTGTTCGATTCCTATCTTTTGATGGACATTTTTCATAAAAGACCCCATAAAAGCCAGCCACCAGACCACTGCAATTATAAACGCTATACGATAAGCAAGCATAATATCCATATCTATCATGCCCATTTCGACCAGAATAACTAACGGGACAGCCAGAATAAATGGCAATGCCCCACCAATGTAGCCATAGGCGAAACCCAAGCTGGATACCCAGTTCATGCGCTTATTGCTTGTTACGTCAACCAAGAAAGTGTCATAGACCTTTGTGTTACCTGCATAGCCGATGGATGAAATAATAAAAACAACTAGGATAACAGACCACCATCTCTCCGGTACAAAGGCAAGCCCAAAAGTACCTACAAGCCCCATAATGGCAAAGAGGGTGAACAGTATTTTTTTCTTGCCCTTGTACCCGGACAAAGTCCCGATAATCGGTGCAAGCAAGCCAATAATTATCATGCTGATGGTGTTGCTAAAGGCATAATAAGCAGTTGCGTCTATGCTATCCACGCCATGCCTGTATGCCGCTTCTCCAAAAAATAAAACAAAAATAACGGTCATAACAATCATTACATAGGACTGACTAGACCAGTCGTACAGTACCCAGCTAAACTCCTCTTTGGAAAGACCAGACTTAAAAGGTATCCAGGATTTTTTCTTGTCCTCTGGAAGCGACGGCTCGGCAAACTCTTCGAATGCAGCCTCATTTGGAACTTCATTCGGGGTTTCGTGAGTAGGTTCCATGATTTTCTCCTTTGTGTTTGACTTTGAGGCATTATACACAAAAAATTGTCAGAACAATACTATTCTATGTAAAAATTGCGCAAAAAAACCCCGGCTCTCAGTTAAACCGGGGTCTGGGATGCGATGCTCATATTATTAGTTTGGATAGGGTTCTTCGTTGCCGCAGCATTCTTTTGCTTCTTCTGTTGCGCAGCAGCAATCCTCATCAGCACAGCACTCTGTTTTTTCTAATGATTTGTTAATGGCACATGCTAAGTCTTCCAGCACACAGGCTGCTTTCTCTAGCGCGGCTTGGCTTGCCTTTTTTACTTTTGGCTCTACTTCCTTGTAAAGCACCTGCAGCTTTGTACCGGCTTCACGTGCAAGTCTGCTGCATTCTTGACCAAAGTGGCGTAGCTTGTCTTCTACATTGTCTCTGGTTTCCTTGGCCATAAAGCTCTGACCTTTGAGAGCGTCCAATAGCCTTGCCGCCTCTTCGGCGGTGATTTTACCCGCGTCCAGCATATCCAGCACGCGTATTTTTTCATTGTTCATAATTTGCCTCCGTTCTTTTATATGTTTGTATTATTGTTAAGATATACGCCAAAGTATGCAAAAGGTCTAAACTGCCTCTTCAGAGAGAAAATTCTACCATTATTTTGCATTCATGTAAATAGATTTGTGCAAATCGAACAAAAAAGCGGTATGCTAGCATACCGCTTTTTTGTGTAAAATGCCTTGTGCAAACTTCAAATTAAAGATAAACTTGCAAAAATAAGCCCACGAAGGGGGCAGTCATGCCCGGTTTGATTACACATTATCTCGGCGGTCAGTCCGCACTTGAAATTCTAAGCCCTCACATCCGTGATGATATTAAACAAGCGGAAAATCTATTTAACCTGGGTACCCAAGGCCCGGATATCTTCTTTTATTATGTCAATGGATTTTTGACCAAACGCATACGCGGCGTAGGCTCCCAAATGCACTCGGCTGATTTGGGGCTTTTTTTCATAGAGGTGGCGGATATCAAATGCCCTCTTGTTTTCGCATATACTGCAGGCTTTCTGGCGCATTATGCCGTGGATGCACATACGCACCCTTATGTATTTGCACAAACATATAACCCTCCAAAACCTGCGTTAAAGGAAGCGGGGCGGCATCGCCATTTCGAAACATCTGTAGATGTGTTGATGCTTGCGCGTATAAAAAATAAAAAGCCAAACGATTACAATCTAGCGCAACTGCTCACTCCGGAGAATAATCATAAAAACGAAGTTGCAATAGACACTGCTGAAGCAATCAGTAAAATATACAATAAAGATATTCGCCCCAGAGATGTATACAGGGCAATGGGTCAAATGGCAAGCAATACCCGCCGCTTGCAATCAAAAACAGGCAGAAGAAAGCGTTGGCTGGGTAATGTCGAGAATCTGATACTACGAGTAAGAGTGCTCTCAGCTCTTACACATATGCAGGAAGTCACAGAGGATAGGGATTTTCTTAATCTAGGAAAAGCCGAGTGGAGCCCGCCTTGGGCAAAAGACGAAATCAATAATGAAAGCTTCGTAGAGCTTTTCGATGCGGCGGTCGCGGATGCTGCCCAAATGATAGAAGCCTTGTATGAGTATATAAAGGGCAGTATTCCCAAGGAAGAGCTAGCCGCAAGCATCCAAAATCGTTCGCTTACCACAGGAAAAAACCCATGAGGCACATTGTAGTAATAGGCGGTGGCCCCGCCGGAATGATGGCTGCGGGAACCGCCGCAAGCTATGGCGCGAAGGTTACCTTGATTGAGAAAAACGAAAAACTAGGCAAAAAGCTGAATATAACAGGCAAGGGACGCTGCAATCTAACCAATGATTCGGATATAGAAACACATATGTCACATGTTGTAAGCAACCCTAGGTTTTTGCATTCGGCATACCGGGCAATGGATAGCAGCACGCTAATGACCTTTTTCGAAGGGCAGAGCGTCCCACTTAAAACCGAGCGGGGCGGCAGGGTTTTTCCTGTTTCGGATAGTGCCTATGATATCAACGATGCGCTCAGAGCCTATCTCAAAGGAGTGCAGATTAAGCTTAATTCCGAGGTCAAAACCGTTATAAAAGAGAATTCAGGTTTCAGGATATCAGGGATTTATGCCGATGCTCTGATAATCGCCACCGGCGGTTTATCCTACCCTTCGACCGGCTCCACCGGGGACGGGTTTTCCTGGGCGAAAAAGCTAGGGCATACTATTACCCCAACCAATCCAACCCTGGTTCCACTAATATCAAGTGAACCATGGATCCCCACGCTAGAGGGGCTCAGCCTTAAAAACGTAAAAATACGCTACAATAAATATGAAGAAATAGGCGAAATGATGTTCACCAAAAACGGCGTAACCGGTCCGCTAGTTTTAACAGCAAGCGCGCATATGGCTGGTAAAACTGGAATCATTTCCATTGACTTAAAACCTGGCTTAACCCACTATCAGCTTGACGCTCGTATACTACGTGACTTCGAAGAACATAAGAATAAGGATTTCGCCAATGCATTGGAAGGGCTGTTACCCGGGCGGCTAATCCAGACAATTGTAGAATTAAGCCAAATCAATAAAAAAGTCCATAATATAACCCGCCAAGAGCGGCAGCGGTTGGTTCATCTGCTAAAAAACCTGGAAATCCCCATCACAAGCAACGCCGGTTACAAAGAAGCGGTCATTACTCAAGGAGGAGTCAGCACACGAGAAGTCAACCCCTCCACCATGATGTCAAAACTGGTTCCCGGTCTGTTCTTTGCGGGGGAGATGCTGGATGTAGATGCACTCACCGGAGGATATAATATGCAGATTGCCTTCTCCACCGGCTATCTTGCAGGGGTTTCCGCCGCAAAATATATACACGAAAGAGAGTGAAGATATGCCATTTGCAGTAGCAATAGACGGTCCCGCCGGTGTAGGTAAAAGTACAACAGCGCGCCGTGTAGCTGAAACCATGGGAATGAATTATATCGATACCGGTTCAATGTATAGAGCAATAGCCCTTTACTGCGTCCGTAATAAGATAAATCCCCAAAGCGAAACAGAAGTAACCGCAGCCCTTCCTAATATAAATGTGGAACTAGCTCCAGGGCATATCTTTTTAAACGGCGAAGACATAACCGGAGCCATCCGCTCTCAGGAAATCTCCGAGGCAACATCCACCATTTCCCCCTACTCTGCAGTACGAGAAAAAATGTCCGCAAAGCAAAAAACCATGGTGGCAACAGGCGAAACTGTAATGGACGGACGCGACATAGGCAGCTACGTAATCCCATGGGCACAGGTAAAAATATATCTGGATGCGGATGTTGATATAAGAGCTCAACGCCGCGCTCATGATTTAAAAGCCGCAGGCAAACCGGTAGACATGGACAAGCTCCGTCAAGAAATAACAGAGCGCGACCACAGAGACAAAACCCGCAAGCACAGCCCGCTCACCCAAGCAGAAGACGCAATCTACATCGACACCGGCAAAATGACCAAAGACGAGGTAGTAGCAGAAATAATCACGCATATAAAATCCGCGAGGAGGTAACAATGTTCTATAGAATTGCAAGAAGGTTGCTCATCATATTTTTACGCATAATCTACCGCTACAACATAACAGGTCTAGAAAATATCTCAACCACCGGCTCGGTGATATTATGTAGCAACCATATCAGCGCGATGGATCCGCTAATGCTTATAATGCTTAGCAAGCGGCAGGTTCATATTATGGCAAAAAAAGAGCTCTTCGAAATCCGTGTACTAAGAACAATATTGCGAGCAGCGGGGGCATATCCGGTAGATCGTACCGGAGCCGACCTCAAAGCATACCGCCACACCATGGAGCTGCTCAAAAACGAAAAAGTACTGGGCATATTCTCCCAAGGCACCCGCACCCAGGAGTTTGACAACGTAAAAGGCGGCGTTGCCGTCTTCGCACTTAAAACCAACACTCCGGTAGTCCCCGTAGGTATACGCGGTACCTACCGCCCATTTTCCAAAATAAATATCCATTTCGGCCCTCCAATATCCATGGAGCCCTACGCAGGGCAAAAAGTAAAATCCGCTCTTATAGATGAAGTAATGTCAGAAATAACGAGCCAAGTATCCGCTCTTACAGAAAAATGAAAATAACAGTGGCAAAATCAGCGGGATTCTGCGCAGGTGTAGCCCGTGCAGTAAACACTGCATATGAAGAACTAGGAAATACCAAACTCGTAACCCTAGGCGCACTAATCCATAACCAAACTGTAACCGACGACCTAGCAAGCCGAGGAGTACGCATCGTCAACGACCTGGACGAAATCGAAGACGAGACCGTAATAATCCGCTCCCACGGCATTACAATAGAAACAGAAGAAGAACTCCGCCACAGAAATATCCCATATATAGACCGTACCTGCCCCTGTGTAAAAGCAGTTCACAAAAAAGCATCCGGCAACCGAAAGCTAATAATCCTAGGCGAATCAACCCATCCGGAAGTAGTTGGCACCGCAAGCTACGCCAAGCACCGTGTAATAATTGCAAACGACGAAACCACCCTTCTCCCCCAACTTAAATCTGACGAAAAATATACTCTGGTAGCACAAACAACCTTCGAAGTAGAAGCCTTCGCCCGCATAACCGCCGCACTTACAGACTTCGACATTGATATCCACAATACAATCTGCAACGCCACATCCACCCGTCAAAAGGAGGCCGCCGAGCTTGCAGCAATAAGCGACACCATGATAATAATAGGTGACAAATCCAGTGCAAACACCCGCGCACTCTATGAAATTTCGTGCAAATT
>Ga0131853_10018049_pt1 | contig 12840 bp, 8 predicted proteins | sample TergutLab28metaG_FD_92764 | JGI IMG/M metagenome (GOLD analysis project Ga0131853, IMG submission 92764) | Labiotermes labralis P1 segment gut microbial communities from Petit-Saut dam, French Guiana - Lab288 P1 (version 2) (version 2) | ecosystem: Host-associated > Arthropoda: Insects >...
AACACCCCACTGTACCATCAGTCACCCCCCCCCCCCCCCACCCCCCACCATCCGTTTTATTCCTTGGAGAAAATCTTGATTTATGAAATCTTGGGTTGTCAATAAAAACTGGCTAGAATAAAGCACATTGCTGCTACTTTTTATTTCTTCGTATAAGTAACTAAAGTATATTATTGAAGTTTCTGCACCACGGAAAATGTAGGTTATTTGAAGTGTCCACCGGCCAAACCCAACCTTTGTACAGGTATTTTCAGTACAAATTTACTACTCGTTGAAAACTTACATGCGTTTTTACATTACCTCACTTTAAAAGTCACATGAGTCTTAACTGTTAACATGTTTTGACCTGTTTTGAACAGGTCAGAACAGCAGTTTGACTGCTGTTAACCTGTTCGTCGAGGACACTTGACTTACATTCAGATAATTCAGGGATTTATTCAATATATGTCTACATGTGGCCTATATTTGCTAGCATTTCGTTTAGAGAATGGGTTAGCGCTGTCAGTGTACTGACTCAGGCACAGGCTGAACAGCGGTGGGGTCATGTTTCGATTCCTGGCAGGGACGAGTCTTCTCTCTTCCAAAACGTCTAGACTGGCTCTGAGACCCACCCAGGTGGCTTTTTCCGCGATGTTAAAGGAACAGCATTATAATGACTACTCACCGCAAACAGTACCGGGGTTAAGAATGAGTGGAGCTGTGTCTCCAATTCCCGTAAGTCATATTGGCATGCAGAGGCACGACTTTGCCGTTGCGCTTCTACACTTTAATTTAATGCATTCATAGATGGGGCTGCATGTACAATATTCTCCGCTTGTAGCTGTTTAATGATACATCATTTTTGCTGGGTTATGTAGTATGGAGTTAGGCTCCCGTTGCCCCATTAGATATATGTTTAATATTCATTTCATTTGTACTTCGGTAAATGCGCAGTGCTGAGCGTAATATTTGTTTTTGGACCAAGCTTTGTCGTAGATCCTTAGAGAATCGTAACTCTGATGTTCTGCTGAAGTCTAAGGTGGACTGGGAAGAGCTGTGGAGTAAAGCGCCCTACTTTAAAATTCCATATGATCTCGGCATTGCATGCGGAGCTTGCATGCGGAAACAGTGTTCAGGGTAGCTGCTGCTGAGGAGTGTACCAGAGAGGACCTCTTCATTGCTTCGGTAATAGTACTAAGGATATTAATCCTAGTAACATAGTAGGCAGCAGTAATGACAGCAACAAAAATAATAATGTAATGAATAGTTCCGTAGTCTGGCGTGTGCTTTCTCCTACGCTTTTTGAATTTCGAAAGTTTTGGCAGGCGAAGGGTCATGCCTCCACATAAGGTTGTGTAAATAACAAAGAAAAAACTCTCCGGTGCCTGAACCACTACTTTCTTAGAATAGTGAGAACACTCTGTAGTCTTGCATGGGAGTAAAAAAAAAAGGATTGTAAGGAGCCTTATTTGAAGCAGTGACTAGAGACTTTTAAGTTTATGTGGAAGTACAGTTTAACGTCATGTGAGCACATTCGCTGTTTGGCTGTGGAATTCACTGTCTTGAATCTCTATGGACAGTTTGTAATACCGGAAATGTTCAGTTCTTATTATGTCTAACGTTACCCTTGTTTTGGTAATTATTCTTAACATATTTGAACCTTCTCGAATATCGTTACATTAGCCGCGTGCTCATGCCGTGTGTCAGAGCAGGCAGACACTGATAAATGTGGATAGAGGTTCTAACGAGGATCTTGGCGTTAATTGGACTGGTCCCCGATAGAACACAAGTTTTATAACGATTAGAGGTCGTTCGTGGTCCAGACAATTAGTCGTCGATCCAGTGACTGAAGTATGAAAGTAAGTTTGTTACTGAAGTTTATGTTTTGAGTTCAGCGTGTAACGATATATGAGGATTTGCTTGTGTAGCGCACAACGCTTCCCGATCACGTCGGCGAGTCGTCCAGTAGCGTGTCAATATGCGTGTCAAATCTGGATAATTTCCACTGTCGCTGCAGTAATCACAAGTCCCCATTTCTTGGGTCGAAATCTTACCCTTGCATTCTACATCTTACCACAAGACAAGTGCGTGGCCCGTACCTTTTGTGCGCGTTTCTGTCAGTGATTTAATGTTCTTGCAAATTAGGTTTCTGGATAGGCCGGTTTTCGTGTTGCCGTCCTCAGAATTTTCCGTATAATAGCAGTTGAGCAAAGTAGTGCTGATGAATCAAAAGACAGAGAGAAGTAGGGACTATCACACTTGTTATTTTGAACAACAACAACAACAACAATTATTATTATTATTATTACGTGTATAAATTATGCAGTTCACATGAGGAAAACAGGTGCTGCGTACTAACTTCACGCATATTTTTTTTCTGTGGGTCATACTGTTTAAAAAACTCTGCTTTGACGGTCTGTTAGAAAAATAGGGTATAACCTTGAGTTGGCTGTCTGAGGATGGGAAACCGATGACGGGCATCTGTTAAAGTGGCCATGAACTATCTGACTGCACTGAAAATTGGATTTGTTATTCAAATGGGTAACTGTCCGCTTTGCATGAAAGTTTCTGTACAATAAATGTAGCTGGTTGATGATAAAAATTATCGTCAGAAAATTCGAACTGAAATTGCGTAATTAACTATACCAACACGACACGTGTAGAATATACCACCTTATATTTATTTAACAGGTAAGAACCAACCCTAAACTTCACAGGCTTCTGGTTAGAAGACAGTGTTCTGTTTCCGTACATTCAGTTCTGATGTTCATAACGTATGTCGTTGCCGAAACACGTTCCGCCTCAAAGTAACGTCCTTACGCCTGACATGGAAATGTACCTGGCAGGATTTGTTCAGTTCGTCAATAAATCATAGTGAATATTTGCTCTTTTCATTGCGAGTTCGACGCTAGGAATAAAATAATTTTTGCCCCACCGCATAACACAATTATAGTATTTCCCGAGTGTTTGTCTTTCTAGATATAGTGTAGGCCTACGCGTCTTTATACACGTTCGTTCAGTCGCAGATGTTTCTTTATAAATAGGGCTGTGTTAAGTGTGACTGGAGGGTAACATCTCTCTGTTACTTTATACCTGACATCGCTGTGTGCTAGTTGATACTGGTTTGTGTAGTTCAAGTAACTAACTCCATGGAGCACAGTCCTTCTTGAGTAGCTAACAAGTTCTCAGCTAGTTAAGAAATTCCACGCATTTTGTGGAACTCGAAGGTTCAATACCGCATTCACAAGTGCCTACCATCTGTCCCTTTCCTGAGCCAGATCAATCCAGTCCATGCCCCTCATCCCACTTCTTGAAGGCCCATTTTAATATTTTCCTCCCATCGACGTCTGGGTCTTCCAAATGGTCTTGTTCCCTCAGGTCTCCCCACAAAAATCCTGTAAGCACATTTTCTCTCCCTCCTGCTGGCTGCATGCCCGCCCATCTACTTTTTCTTGGTTTGATAACCCTAATAATTATTTGGTGAAGAGAAAGGGGGATGAGGGGGCGACATGGCTGCTTGACGCCGTCCGGTATGCAGTACATATTCCGAATATTTCGCAGTTATTCGTCGTAGACCATCTTCCTCCTCACCATCATCATCATTTAATGAACATCATCTTGTAGTTACAGTTGCTGAATAGTAATACTATGAAGAATGGTTAGGGAACGTGTTAATAATAGGTGAAGTTGTCATCCCATTACACACTTGAAATACCACACGAGGAGCTCAGGATTTGTCAGGCTTTCTGTTGATGCTGTGATCTATCACTCCCTTCATGTGTAATAAGTTGTGGCTGTCTGACGGTCAATAAGCTGGCTGTGACGTTCTCGCGGTGGCGTTGCTGTTGAAGATTGAAGTCTTCTGACATGTAACGCCGTGTGGTCTGGTAAATATTTATCAGCGATTCGAAGAATCGTAGTGTTTGCGAAATGGCGGTTATCATGAATAAGTCGAAGCAGCACAAAATTCCAGAAGACTTGGATATTCACTGGTAGGTAATATTCCAGGGGACACGCGATGCTGCTGTTGGTTGAGACACTGCACTACGAGGGGGTGCTGATAAGTCCTTAGCCCGACCAGGACGGAAACAAGCTACAGCGACCAAACTTGGGATTTATTCAACATTCTCCCGACGAAGCTCAATACACTTCTTAGCCCGTTGCTCTAACCTTTACAAGCCACTCAAATAAAATTCAGAAAGTTGTCCGTCCAACCAGATCTCCGCATCGAACTAAAAATGGCCTTTCAATTGTTTTCTCAGTCCAGGGAACAGGTGATAGTCCGACGGGGCCAGATCCGGAGAATAGGATGGGTGATCAAGACACTGGAAGCCCAGGTAGGCCAGTTTCTTCTGGGTTGCAAGTGCCCGGTGAGCTGGGGCATTGTCGTGCAAGAACAAGACCCCCTTGGTGACCTAGCCTTGGCGTTTTTCCTTCAAAATGTCCTTAAATTGCACCCGCAGATATCAGTAATACTCCGCGTTGATAGTTTGGCCCTTTGGAAGATAATTAATGAAGAGGATGCCGTCTTGGTCCTAAATATTCGGGCGAGAACTTTTCCAGTGGAGTTTTGCACTAGGAATTTTTTTGGGCGGGGTGAACCGCTATGCATGCGCCACTCCATTGATTGTTGCTTTGTCTCCATTTCATAGTGATATAACCAGGTTTAGTCCATGGACACCAATCGCGACAGGAAATCATTTTGATCGTGCCGAAAAAAATTCCAGAAGTTGCTCAGACGACTGGGCACAATTGACGTTTTTGATCCGCGTTCAGGCATTTCGGGGCCCACTGCGCGTAGAGCTTCCGCTTGTCCAAATCCTCGTTAATGATGGACCCAACCCGCTCACATGAGATGCCCAGTTCCTCAGCTGTTGATTTAGCCGAAATTCGGCGGTCTTCAAAGATTAGCTCGTGAGTGTGATCAATAATCTCCGGAGTTGTCACTGTTTTGGGTCGTCCAGGACGAGGCGTATCACAGGTGGAAAAATCACCACGTTTAAACCGGGCCACTCAGTTTTGGACGGTGGCATACGATGGTGCATGTTCCCCTAATGTTTCTATCAGAATGGCGCGAATTTCCTTCGGCGTCTTGCCTTGCAGGAAAAAAAAAACTTGATGACACCTCGCGTCTCCATATTGTTGAAATCGCGCGTCGCCTGACATGCTTCCTTTCAGCCTCTGTAACAAGAAAAGACTTGCATTTCGGCACATGTACAGACCCCTCTTTCCAACGACACTATCGATTCCGTCCTACATCGGGAAGTAGGTCGGGCTAAGGACTTATCAGCACCACCTCACACAAGCCGGATATTTCCAGGTTCGATCCCCGATGGTGTTATTGGAAATTTCATTGATTCAGCCTCTAACAACAATGAGTACCAGAAATATTTCCTGGGGGGTAAAGGCGAACGGCCTCTAGGTTTGACAGCCTTACCATCTTCATGTGCCGATTGTCACGATATCTGGGAGCCTTAACCTCCTGCAACTCTGAGGGCCTGTACAGGGTTCGCTTTACTTTTACCTTTTAAATTATATTTCAGATAGATGAGAACTGTTGAACCAAATCCTTCGCATTTCTATTCCCTGTGAAATGGTCTGACCAAAGTTGTCATGTTCGCTTTGTTAGAAGTTACGCAGTAGTCATTATTGTGCATATACACCACGACCTTGTCATAAGCCTTTTGCTATAACGCCCCTTAACAGTTTGCAACACTTTCTTATTTACGTCCTCTCATTTGCCATTTAACGCTCTTTGCCTGTTTGATTTCCATTTATTTAAGTTTTTGCTTTTTTATGGGAATGCCGTCTTTAATTTTCGCCTTTTTTATTTACGGCCCCTTGTTTAGGAACTTACGGCTTACACAAGGCTTTGTTGTACAGTTGTCTTGCATGGGTGTGTGGAACATATAATTATTCGATTATCGATTCTAAGGAATCATAATTCTGACGAACCGGCTGTCTCACTACCTGGGGAGCGAGCATGTTGTGTGAGTGGTGATTCATGTCCGGGAGTTCAATGGTTCGTATCACAGCTATGGACTGGCTTCAAATTGTTTCATGTCTTTTTCTCTGACGTTTGTGAGACCGTGCATCATTAGAACAATGATGTAAGCAATCAACAAGATGCAACAAATTCTGTTTATTGATCTTTTTAAATCAGCTCTACATGTTTCGGGCGATAAACCAGCCCATCCTCAGGAGCACTTTATTGACTTTATATACAGCTTTTGGTACAATGCACCGGTCGGCAGCAATATCGGTGCGTTGTACCAAAAACTGTATATACGGTCAATAAAGTGCTCGTGAGGATGGGCGGGTTTGTCGCCCGAAACTGATTTAAAAAGATCAATAAACGGAATTTGTTGCATCTTGTTTGTTGCTTACATCGTTGTCTTTTTCTCAGATTCTCCTTGCACATTTTGAAACAATAACTAAAAATGTGCCACAGCTGTTTCTTCTGCGTCTCGGATACGTCATTCATGATCTATGCATTCGATGCCTGGTTACATAACTGGATAATCCGTCACTTTCCCGGTGTACATTACATCAATTCAGCTGACTCAAGGCACCATGCTGCGATATTACTCGGTCGACTGTTACCAATGTATACGTAACGCGGGACTGCTGTGAATGCAGGAGGGGGCGAAGTGTCAGCAGCTGCTTCTGATGTTCATCATGTTGCTCCATTCCGCCAGGTATTACGGTAGCTGCATTTATTGAATCAGCTTGGTTTACAGAAGTTGATGAAGTTAGTCTAAGTCAGGGCCGTCCATTGTTTTTGGCAAAGGGCCACAACCGTGATTATGGACGGGTCCGCGGGCCAAACGATTATAAATCACAATAAGTGGCACACCTAACCACCAATTATTGTGTAAGTGTACTGTTTATCCGTGATAAGTGGGTCCCTGTCACCAAGGCATGGCGCGTCCACGGGTTGCGGATGAACGAACGGCCTCCAATATGGAGGGTAGCGCCAATATATTGAATAAGGAGTCGTGGACAGCAGACAAGGGGTGGTCCTCCACCTTGGGCGGTTGGGCGAGGTGCTAACAACTCCTCACCGTAAAAATGTATCCTGTTATGAAACATAAGCTGGTGCCTCGGACCTGGGCTGATCCTTTGGTACGACCTAAGCAATAGAGAGGGGATATGAAAAACTCGGTATTTGAAATGTTAAAACGGATATTCTGGAAATGGGGTGTGGGGGCATGGACTGGATCGATCTGGCTTAGGATAGAGACAGGTGGCGGGAACGTGTGAATGCGGTAAAAGGAACCCTCGGATTCCATAAGCTGTGGGAAATTTCTTGACTAGCTGACAACCGGTTAGCTTCTCAAGAAGGACTCTGCGCCGTGGAGTAAGTAAGTAAGTAAGTAAGTAAGTAAGTGTACAGTTTATAAATAATTAAGCAGTGTTCTTACGGGCCGCATGCCACAAGCTGGCGGACCCCCTGTTGGTCGCCCTTGGTCCAAGCGGTTGCATGGGTTGGTTCAGTATGGTTCACGTCTACGTGAATGACATTCATTACCTTTATTATAACTCCATATAGCCTATAGTAGCTACGTCAATTCATTCGATGGGATTGCTTAGTTCGAGTCAAGCGATTTCATGAATGCTGTCGCTTGATTTTACATCCAAAAAGGTTGCAAACTTCATTACATTACTCCACTTTCTTGAAATTGGTTCGCCTCTTCGATTCAGCGACGTGATATAGTCAAGTGAACCGGTTTTTTTTAGTGATGGTTTTTTTTTGTGCATAAACGCACAGGAAATGTATATAGAATGTGCATCACTTAAGCTGTTCTTTAATTTCACCAGGTATGTATGGAATTATACTACCATAATCAGTTGGACATGTGTTATCCGCATATCTCATTATAACACATTTACGAGGGGTAGGTTTTCGGATTTCTTGCTGACAACCGGTCGTGCAGTATGTATTGGAGTAATAAAATTTTTGTTTACCCATTGCTCCTCCAATGCCTACCTTGAATCAGTAAATCCTTCAGCAAGCCTATTCCGTTTCAGTTAATCGTGCCGTCTAGTACATCGTACATCGTTAATACAAGAGCATTCGCAATAATGTGTTGAGTAATGTACATATTTCTGTGGCAATTGCAAATTGCCGTATCTTATTAAGTAAACGCGATTTGTGATTTGCTTCTGTAAAATAAAGTGAGGTTACGCTGAATTCAGTGCAGGATTTTACGTCTTGTCCTCTGACCACCTGTACAGCGGCTTGTGTTGTAGTTTAAAGTTCTGGTGGATTCGTTGTATACCTGGATGAAGAAGCTGCTTTATGTAGGCTACGAACAGAGCTTTCGTGATGAACCCCCCCCCCCTACCTCCTCGCCTCCTGTAGTACTCAGTTCCGTGTTAAGAAACTCACTGTACTTTTAAAAGCTACAGTTTATGGTATGGGCGTAGCTTGGCTAATAACACTGTGGTTTGGCGGGGGGTATTAGGAACTCAGATCCTTCTATTTTGCGCCCCGTAAAGCGCAGGTTTTTCATTTTTTCTCGGTCTTTACATCATATAAATATTAGTTCTAAACATGTTTCTATTTTTTTTTATTTTCCCCTCTTCAACTCAGTAGACAAAAGAAACTATTCTTAGGTAAAGAAATATTGGAGGGCTGTTTACTTTTCCTTGCATTCCCCAAGTTACGCCTATGTTTATGGTAGGTACTAATGGTCTGGCTCAGGCATCTCGTTTAGTCCGCCTATGACTGTATACTATCGAGCCGTTCTGCCTGTCGTTCCTGTCGTCTGGTGTTCAGAGTCTTGAGTGTCCTCACATAAATACACTTCATCACGTTGTCACCTGTAATTGCTTTGCCGAACCTCTGTTCGCCATCTTTCCTGCCTGTAACGGCGTACGTACTGCATAGGAGCAATGTAAAGTGCGTGCTGCTGTAAATATGTGTGTAGTTGCTGTAGGTTATTGCTGCTGTTTAATGTGGTTTATGGAAACTTCACATTTCTTTAAACGTTCCGAGAGTAATAAACATTCTTCTTTTTTGCAAATGTACACATGAGGTAAATTTGTTCGGGCGCACTCCATGGAGGCGTATGAAGGAGCGGAGGTGAGGTTGCATTCATTCTCGACACTAGGTGCGATGAGATGTCAGTTTCACGCACCAACCTCTTAACTTTCGTTATCCATTGAGTAGGATGCGCCCGAAACGCTTTGGAGAAGTGATCCCTTTTCCCTCTGCCAGGAAGCGAACCAAGATTTCTCGGACCTTCAGTTCTTGGGCTGATTACCATAACGGCTAAGCTGTCCGGGCTCACTTCAGGTTTAGGCTGGTGGGTACGCGTATGCATCAACCGTTCCAACATTCAGCAACCCTGAACTCTGCCTGCAGATTGTTTTCCGTTTACAGTATAAATTGCAATTGTTACGTATACTAATTTATTTTCTATAACGGAGATGGAGTGTGTTTACTGCGCGGTACGAGTTGAATCTTTAAATGTAATACTGGTTAATTTTAATCTTTAAAGGTTAATATGCCAGCAGTCTTATATGCTTGATGCGTAAAGTAACTGGACACAGACGGTTCATCTTATAGTCGTGTTTGCTTCCAGTATTTGCTCGTAGACTGAGCGTAATCTCGTTCTCATTTATTGGAAATATTGTCGTAAGTGTATTACTAATGTTGTTTGGTTCTGTGCAAATTGTATTACCATGATTAATTTTCTTCTATTACTTTTCTCTGAAGCCCATAATATTGACCTTGCTAGGAAGTGAACAGTCTTAAAATCGGGGGTTCAAATTCTGCCCAGGGACACTGATCTATGCTAACTTTTTTGTGTGTCGTGCTGTACAGTACAGGTTAAGGCCTTGTGGTGCGATAGTCATGAAAATGTCTTTGAAGTTCTACTGCACCTAATGTCTAACGCCTTTATTGTCTTAAAGTGGGGACCTGTTATTGACCATCCTGCTCTGATGAGTTCACCGTTATCTCTGTAAATTGACTAGTGGATGGCTGACTATACAGAAGAGTGGCTAATTCACATAACAGAGTGGATAGAAAAGAGATTCTTCTGGATAGACCACAAGAATATAAACCATTCACCGGCAGTTGAAGTCAGACATGCCTGAGCGTATTGCATGGATTGTACAAGGAAAGAGTTAATTCTGAATCAAGACATGCGACAAGGCCTAATCCGTGAAAATAAGAAGGACGCGTCAGTTTCTAAGTGGAGTGTTTGCTCCATCTGTTTGAATTAAACCTATAGTAAAGTCCGCATAGCTAAACATTTGTCTGGCACGTTTCCTATTCAGAGAGATCTTATGCAAAGAAACAACTTTGTCATTTCCTATAAACCTTACCTGCGAGTATTCCAGTAGGAAGTTCCAAGAAAACTACGAGAGATTGGAAGTGAATGGGACTCACCAGCTTTTGCAAGTCTGCATTGATGATGTTAATTCACTTGTCGGACACAAATTTATTGTGAAGAAGTACACAGGGGTCGTGTTAGTTGCTAATAAAGTGGCTGGTTCAGAAGTAATTCAAAATATTATTTGTAACTTACCTATGTTCGTGTCATGTCAACAGAAAGTAGGATAAAATTACAAAATATTTGAAAAATCCTTTGAAAATGTGACAAATTTCAACTATTTGGAGAGAATACTGATTGATGAATGTAGCAGGTATGAAGAAACTGTAGTTGGGATATCCAAACTGTCGATCTTTTCGGATTTCTTTTTCTTCCCGCCTCCTATTCTGACATACAAAGTTTAAGGTACTAAAAAAGTAATTTTTGTGTTGTTTTATGTGGGTTTGAATCTAGAGATCACTCATTATGGAAGAACATAAACAGATCGTGTTGGAGAATAGACGACAGTGTTTGGACTGAGAGGGGTAAAATTACATAACAAGTTGTTCATTGGATCTGCTGTTCACCAAACATTAATAGGACGAAGAAGTGGGTGAGGCCTGTGACGTGCATGGGATAGAGAATAAACGTATGTAGGATTTGCTCTGGGAAGTCTAAAAGGAAGGTACATTTTGGAGGACGTAGGCGTAGATGCGAGGATAATATTAAGAGTGATTTAAAAAAAATATCGGAGTGACGTGGACCGCATTCGTGTGGCTTAGGATAGCGATCAGTGATGGGTCTTTACGAACGCGACGATGGATCTTCGGTTGCCTGAAAATTGGGGTAACTTTTTCACTTACTAAAGAACTGAAGACTGTGCTACATGAGTTCAGTGGTGGGAGGTCTGTCACTTGTGAAACGAAAAATGTATTTATATAAAAATATAAATTAAAAGTGGTACAGACTAAATGAAGATATGTCTGATAAAGTTTGAGGTACGTATAGGTGCAACTGTTTTATTTATTAATGCATTTAAACTAAAATCTCTTTTCCATGTTTTGTTTTGGTTGTGACGGTGACGGACTGGTAATTTCGACACACATGCGGAATTAAAACCAGCTGGTCATTTTAATGCTTCTGAATTATCACCTTGTCATGAAAATTGTAGCTTAAATTGTCTAATTTGTATCAGTTATCGTGTTCTTAGCGTGGTCAATTAAAAAAAAAATAAGATCAGCGAGGCATGTAGCACGTATGGTCGAGATGAGAATGGCACATAATATTTCTGCCTAGGCGTGTGTGGAGTTTAATATTAAAATGGATTTTGAGTAGGGTGGTGTGATCGGTACTGAATTCATCTGAATCAGGATGGGTACAAATGGGGTGATCTTGTGCCCTTGGTAATGAAACCTGAGCTCTCGTAACAGGCTGGGAACTTCGTGGCCAGCTGAGTGACTGTTGGATTGTAAGGGGGGGGGAGGGGGAGGGGGGAATGTTCTGATTGGAGTTGCTAAAAATAGTGAAGTCATAGAGCACAGAACTTTCGCTAGTGTGGTGGATAATTTCAGATTCGTTAAGCTTCTTGTAAAGCGGAACTGATCGGGAGGTCAGGGTTCGAGATCGCTGAAGCTCATCTGCAATGGTTGGTTACAGTTTCTTTGGATTATTTGTTTTTGTTGCCTATCAGAACTCCAAGTGAAGTAGGGAGTAGGAGTACTGGTTATGACGAAGAAGGGAGTTAAGGATGCAATAGACTGTTTTTATTTCTATCAGGCAGTGGTGAACTATACCATTGCGGTGCATCGGCCGCGGATAGGAAAGGCGCTTACCGTGACACTGGCCGCTTCTGTTCCACTAGTACAATATATTTACCGACTAACATAATCGTCTAAATACTATAGCGCTGTGTTACCGGAAATGGTCCTGTTGGAGTTCACCGATGTAGGTGCTGCGGGCATCGGTACCTTGACAAGTGTGCAACTTAACGTTGCTTTGCACCGCTTCGGACACTCTCAAGAACCACGCAACTGTTGTCTGCCACGCACGGTATGACATGTAATAGAAGTTGTATTCTGCCGTATCGCAATGAATGGGCACTGCAAGGTACTGTAATTAGTTGCTGTTTCAAGAGCTTATAATTACACTCATGATGACAATCTCACCAACTTCCTGGAGCAGACTTTTGTTTATTTGTGAAATAAAGTGTAGTGCCAACTTGATGCAGCTAGGTAATTTTATTGATGTATTGTTAGCTCGACGTGTTTCGGGCGCTTACGCCCATCATCAGGAGCATTAGATGTTGAGTTGCAGCATATGGTTTTCTGCACCGAGTTTTTGGATGGGTGGTGGTCTTGGGAGCCCCTGCGTAGGTCGTGTTTACGGTGCGGATGGTGCCCTGCGACTCGCACGGCACCATCCGCACCGTAAACACGACCTACGCAGCGGCTCTCAAGACCACCACCCATCCAAAAACTCGGTGCAGAAAACCATATGCTGCAACTCAACATCTAATGCTCCTGATGATGGGCGTATG
>Ga0131853_10018050_pt1 | contig 12840 bp, 6 predicted proteins | sample TergutLab28metaG_FD_92764 | JGI IMG/M metagenome (GOLD analysis project Ga0131853, IMG submission 92764) | Labiotermes labralis P1 segment gut microbial communities from Petit-Saut dam, French Guiana - Lab288 P1 (version 2) (version 2) | ecosystem: Host-associated > Arthropoda: Insects >...
CGTTCGGGCCGGGGGTGGTGCGGGGGGCGTCGTCGCGGGTGCGGAAACCCGCGGCGTGGATGCTGGAGGCCAGCAGCACCCGGGGCACTCCGTGGCGGCACGCCGCCTCCAGCACGCGGAGCGTTCCGTCGATGTTGAGCTCGCGGATGCGCTCCCACGGCGCCTCGCCCGCCTCGCCGCCGAGGTGGAGCACGGCGTCGACGTCGCGGCACGCCGCGTCGATCGCGGCCGGATCGGTGAACGACGCCCGGACGATCTCGACGTCCTCGCCGGGCTCGGCGGGGGCGATCTCCGCGATGTCCAGCAGCCGCAGGGTCCTGCCGGGCCGGGCGAGCCGCGGGCGCAGGGCCCGCCCGATCCGGCCGGCGGCGCCGGTCACCAGGATCCGCTGCCCGCTCACCATGACCGCTCCCCCGCGTCCGCGGCCTCCGGCAGCGCGGCCGGCGGCAGTTGCTCGTCGTACGGGCGGGGCGCGGTGCCCTCGGGCGCGAACGGCGGCCGGTGGTAGGTGTGGTCGCGGCGGAACACGAGGTCCACCGGCGGGTACCAGTGCCGCAGGCTGCCGGGGTCGGTGTCGACCGCGGGCGACATCGGCCCGACGCCGTTGCCGTTCTCCGCGGCGACCGCGTACTCGAGGACCGGAGCCTGCCCGGGAGCGGTCTCCCGCACCCCGGTCGCCCAAGCACCGGCACCCGTATGCGCACCGTCGCCGGCCGGCGTGACGCCCGGGACGTCGTCGGTGAACGCGAACGCCGTGCCGCCGAACACCTCCTGGTACCCGGCCTCGCCCTTGGTCCGCCGGTACAGCCGGTAGCGGGCGGCGCCGAGCACCTCGCCCCAGGTGGCGGTGACCGTGCCGCGGCCGAGCCGCAGCCGCAGGCCGTCCGGGGGCTCGGGCGGGGCGGACGTCGCGTACACCGGGTAGTCGGCGCCGGGCGCGCCCTGCCGGTCGGCATTCCGTGCGGCGACCCGCACGTGGTACTTCCTTCCCTCGTCGAGACCGGCCAGCCGGAACGGTTCTTCAGCGGTCCCGGCCGCCACGTTCCCGGCCGCCACGTTCCCGGCCGCCACGTTCCCGGCTGCCGCGGGCTCGGCAACCACGATCTCCGTCGCCGCGGTCTCCGCCGCGGTGGTCCAGGTCGCGCCGCCGTCGGTGCTGAGCTCCAGCACGTACCGGTCGGCCCCGGCCACCGGCGTGAAGTGCACGACCGCGCCGCCGGGGACGGTCTCGGTGCGCACCACCCGCGGGGGCATGGGCTCCGGGCGGCGGGCGGTCAGCTCCCAGCGGTGGCGGCCCCGCGGGAGCGCCACGCGCAGGGTTCCGGGCTCCTGGGCGAGCGGCCGCACCGGGCTGCCGTCGACGTGGAGGACGGCTCCGCTGCCGAGGCCCCCGGCCAGGTGCAGGGTGACCTCGGTGTCCGCGGGCGCGGAGTAGGTGCCCTGGAGGTCCGCGGGGTCGCGGTAGGCGAGGCTGATGCCCAGGTCGCGGTCGGTGGTGGTCAGCAGGACGTCGGCGGTGCCCACGGCGGTGCCGTGGAACAGCACGAGTTCCCGCCGGCCGTCGTCGAACAGCCGGATGACGCCCGCGGTCCCGTGGAACCGCAGCCCGTCCTCGGCGAAGTCGACGTCCCGGGGCTGGTAGTGGGTCGCGGCCTCGTGCCGGAAGACGTGGTCGACGCCGTGCGGGGTGCGGATCCGCGCGCCCCACGGGGTGCTGCGTGCCGGGTCGACGCGCAGGTCGTCGCGGTGGCTGACGACGGCCAGCGTGTTGCCGGTGGAGCCGTCGGCCTCGCCCTCCAGCCGGACGCCGCGGGTGAGGTCGGTGGCGAACGTCCCGCCGGGCGCGCCGTCCTCGCGGACGCCGCGGACCACGTGCAGGAACGGCATCCGTTCGGGCAGGTGGCGGTAGCTGTTGGCGTCGTGCCCGGTGGCCTCGGTGAGCACCGACCAGGTCCACACCATGCGCTGGCCGGCGGCGAACGCGTCGTAGGTGACGAGGTAGTCGCTGCCGACGAGCAGCACGCTGCGGCCGAGGTAGAGGCCGCCGACCGGCCCTTCGGGGTCGGGGGTGATCTCGGCGTACTGCGCCGCTCCCAGGTCGTACAGCGGGCGGTCCAGGGTGTGCGGCCCGATCCCGCGGAAGCGGCCGTCCTTCCAGACGGCGCAGGAGGTGGTGAAGGTCGCGTCCGGGACCCGGCGGTCGCCGGCGTCCTCGGGGCCGTGGCCGCTGAAGGAGCGGCCGGCGGCGTAGTAGTACAGGTGCCCGCACCCGTTCTCGTCGGCGATGCCCCAGCGGTAGTTGGGGCCGCGGTCGACCTGCTGGAGGAACACCGCGACCTCGCCGGGTTCGTCGACGGCGGCCCGCAGGGTGACGCCGTAGCCGGTGTACTTGGTGCTCCTCAGGCGGGGGTTGGTGCCGGGGTCGGCGGTCCCGTCGGCGGCTCCGTCGACGGGGCTGCCGCCCGCGGACCGCAGCAGCACCCGCCAGGTGTCGGGGTCGCCGGGGCGGCTGTCCAGGCGCCGGGCATCGGGGTCGCTGCCCCACAGCAGGTGCTCGGCGGTCAGCGGGCGGTAGCGGCGCAGGGCCTCGCCGAGCATCCGCATCTCGATCGGCGACCGCCGCGGCCAGAACGCGTGCGCGCCCTGGGCCGGGTGCAGGCGCCGCAGGTCGCCGGTGCCGGTGACGTCGACCGGTGCGGTCAGCGCGTCGACCAGCCAGGCGCCGAGCGCCGCGAACTCCGGTGTGGCGATGCGGTTGCGGCCGTCGGCGAGCTGCCCGAGGGCGTTGCCCTGGGTGAGCGGCCGCAGGAACGCCCAGACGTAGGTGGCCAGGCTCTCCGTCCAGCGGCCCGGCCGGGCGTCGCGGGACGGCATCGCGGGCCGGGTGTGGAAGACGCCGGAGAGCTCGGCGAACTTCTCGAAGCCGTCGAGCCATGCGCCGGCGGCCTCGTGCTCGGGGAACAGCCAGGCGAGGCAGGCCAGCGCGGCCTTGCCGTCGGCAAGGAAGTTGGGGTGCCCGCCCAGCATCCGCAGCGTCGGGCCGATCTCCTCGCCCGCGGAGACGTACGCGGTCAGCAGGAGCAGGGCGTCGACGCGGGCGCGGTCGCCGGCGTCCAGGCGGCCGGCGAACCGGTCGTAGCCGTCGAGCATCCTGTCGTAGAGCGGGCGCTGGCCGATGTTGAGGTAGCCGGCCAGTTCGTTCACCCCGTTGGCGATCAGCCGCGGGCCGTCCGGGCCGGACAGCAGCGCGCCGGTGAACTCCTCGGGGGCGGTGAACTCGCCTTCCTGGCACAGGGGTTCGGGGCGCTTGCCGGTGTAGGTGAGGCTCCAGTCCTTCACCCGGTCGAGGCTGAGCACGCCCTGCCAGTGGTGCAGGTCGCGCACATGGGTGGTCTGGTGGGCGGGCCGGCGGTTCGCCTGCTCCTGGCGCCGGAGCGCCTCCAGGTCGCGGCCGTGGTCGTAGAAGGCGATGCCGGTGCTGCGGGTGCCGGTGCGCAGCGGCCAGGTCCAGTGCAGCACGCCGTCGTGGCGGAAGCGGATCTGCAGGGTGGCCGCGGACGTCCAGGTGGCGTAGGCGCGGTCGTCCCACCGGGCGTGGTCGCGGACGAACACGCCCATGGCGTCGCCGCCCGCGGCGTCCCAGAACGTGGCGTGCGGGCGGATGCCCCAGGCGTAACTGGGCGCGTAGGGGCCGACGGTGAAGGCCATCGCCGTCGCCGGGTGCTCCCGGCCGCCGGGTCCGGAGAACGGCGGGTCCTCGCCGCTGTCGCCGACCACGACGGGCTCGTCGATGCCGAGCCAGCGGTACCGTTCGGGCGATCCCGGCTCCGCGTGGTCCTCGGCGTTCTGCGAGAACGGCCAGGCGGACGAGAAGCGGTGGGTGGGCGCGCAGCCGTCCCAGGTGAGTTCCCACGAGGCGTCGTGGGTGTCCAGCGCGTCGATGTCCTCGGCGAGTTCGAGGAAGTCGCAGTCGAGCAGCACGCGGACGGCGGCGGTGTAGCGGGCGCCGCCGGAGAAGCGGTAGTCCAGTGCGTGGGTGGCGAACAGCGGCCCGGCCTCGACCAGCCGCACGTCGAGGCGCTCGGCCTGCCCGGCGGCGCAGTGCAGCACCGAGGTGCCGACCCACCCGTGCCCGCGGTCGAACCGGAGCACGGGGCCGGGCACGTCGTCGCCGGCGCAGAAGCGGCGGGACGCGGGCAGGCGGACCCGCAGGGACCCGCCGTCCACGACGATGCCGTCCCCGTCCTCGCGGACCTCGACTGCCCGGCCGGGCCGGGCCGGCGGCAGCGCCGCGTCGGCCCGCAGGGTGAACTCGTGGCGCCCGCCGGACGGGAGGGCGGCGAAGAAGCAGACCGTCGCGGATGCCAGCAGCGCGCTGCCGGCCGGGCCGGCCGCGGACTCGACGTCGACGAGCTGGAACGGCACGGCCGTTCCGTCCTCGTCGAGCAGCCGCAGGTCCGCGGCCCGCACGGCGGGCGCCGGCCACCGCACCCGATAGTGCAGCAGGGTGCGGGGCCAGGCGAACTCCGGTCGGGCGAGCGGGTCTTCGAGGCGGAACCGCACCTCGTCCGCGCCCTCGGGCCACTGGGTGGTGGCCGTCACGATCCCCCTCCGACTTCGGCGCCCCCGGCGCCGGCGCCGGGCGCGACGCCCTGGGTGCCGAACGCCGCGCCGCCCGCGACGCCTTCGACGAGGTAGCGCTGGAGCAGCACGAACAGCAGCATGATGGGCGCGGCCACGATGAACGTGCCGGCCGCGATGAGCGGCCAGTTCTGGGAGTACTCGCCGAAGAACGAGTACAGCCCGCGGGTGACCGGCCACAGGGCCGAGTCGGAGAGCATGACCAGCGGCAGGATGAGGTTGTTCCAGGCGGCCACGAAGCCGAAGATCCCGAAGGTCGCCAGGGCCGGTTTCATCTGCGGGATGATGATGGTGAAGATGAACCGGATGTACCCGCAGCCGTCCAGCGCCGCCGCCTCGTCGATCTCGCGCGGGATGCCCTTGATGTAGCCGACGAAGAAGAAGAACCCCGCGCCGGACAGGCTGGTCAGGATCAGGTACCCGATCATGCTGTTGTACAGGTGCAGCGTGCGCGCCTCGATGAACAGCGGGATCAGGCCGCCGGGCAGGAACACGGAGAAGATGAAGAAGGTGTACAGCCCGTTGGAGAACCTGAAGTACCCGCGGGAGATCGGGAACGCCAGGAAGACGCCGAGGATCAGGGTGATGGTGCCCGGAACCACCGCGTAGACCAGGCTGTTGATCATCTCCCGGCCGAAGTTCCCCTGGTGCCAGGCCGCCGAGAAGCTCTCGGTGGTCCACGGGTGGGGTGTGCCGGTGGGGTTCTGCAGGAAGCCGGTGTACGTCTTGAACGCCTGGAGCAGCACGTACACCAGCGGCAGCGCGAACAGGCCCGCCGCGATGGCGAAGCACACCAGGTTGGTGCCCACCGCCTTGGTGGTGCGCATCGACAGCAGCCGCCGCACCGCCCCCGGCGGCGTCGAGGGCGCCTGGTACTTGCTCGCCTTCGCGGCCCTGGCCGCCTTCGCGGTCCCGAGTGTGGTCACAGCGCGACCTCCCGCCGGCGCAGCGTGTAGAGCAGGCCGCCGCCGATCACGACGGTCAGCACGAACTGCAGCATGGCCAGCATGGAGCCGTAGCCGAGCTGGCTGTCGGCCCCGAACGCGGACTGGAACATGTACAGGCCCAGGGTCTTGGTGCCGAAGTTGCCGCCGGTCAGGACCAGGATGAGCGCGTACTCGCCCAGTGTGCCCATGGCGGTCAGGAAGACGTTGACGGTGGTGGCCGAGGCCAGCAGCGGCCAGGTGACGTGGCGGAACGTCCGGAACCGCCCGGCGCCGTCCATCGCCGCGGCCTCGTACACCGACGCCGGGATGTTCCGCAGCCCGGCGATGTAGATGAGCATGGAGTAGCCGGAGAACATCCACACGTTCACCAGCATCACCAGAGGCAGCGCCAGCGAACTGGAGCCGAGGAACGCCGAGTCGGTGCCGAACAGGCCGTGCACCACCTTCTCCGCCGGGCCGGAGTACGGGTCGAGCATGAGCGCGAAGACCGCGCCGACCACGGTGACGGAGAAGATCTGCGGCATGAAGATCAGCGCGCGGTAGAAGGTGTAGGAGCGCCCGCTGCGGTTCAGCAGCAGGGCCAGTCCCAGGCCGATGGCGTTCTGCAGCACGGTCACGCCGACCACGTAGATCAGCGTGACCCGTACCGCGCTCCAGAGCTGGTCCGACAGGGAGGTGAAGGCCGCGTGGTAGTTGCACATGCCGCAGAAGTTGAGCGGCGTGCCCGGGAGCCCGGAGTACCGGGTGAACGAGTATCCGATGGTGGCCAGTGACGGGTAGAGCCCGAACAGCAGCCAGCCGGCTCCCGGTATCGCGATGCTGGCCCAGGGAATGAACCGCCGCGTCCGTTGCGTTCCGAAGGGACAGCGTGCCACGCCGTGCCTCCTTTCTAGGGTGTTTCCTCGTGCGCCGGTGAGGCGGCCGTCAGCCGGCGACCGACTTGCGGTAGGCGCTGGCCGAGCGGTTCAGGATGGTGTCGACGCTGTCCTTGCCGATGGGCGTCAACTTGTAGAAGTCGGGGCCGCCGGCGTCCAGCGGCGCTCCGGCCGGCACCCACGGGCTGCTCAACTGCGGGAAGGCGTCGGTCATGTGGGCGTTCTGCCAGTCCATCCACGACAGCCCGGTGTTCTGCAGCGCGGGCTGGGTGGAGACCGAACCGGTCTGCTTCAGCCACTCCTTGTAGTTCTCCGGCTCGGAGAACATCGTCAGCCACTGCATGGCCAGCGTCTTGTTCTTCGCGCTGGTCGGCACCACCCACGTCAGGTCGGGCTTGAGGGTGAGGCGGTTGGCCGCCGCGTCATCGGTGCCCGGCATGGTGAAGAAGCCCATGTTCAGCTTGGGGTTGGCCTGCTGGATGACCGCACCGTCCCACGACCCGTCGAGCAGGAACGGGTAGTCGTCGGACTTGGACGCCCACACTCCGGGCGCGGTCAGCTGGGCGACACCGGCCGCGTTGGGCTCGATGTACTTCATGACCTTCTCGTAGCGGGCGGACGCCTCGCGGTAGACCGGGTCGGTCCAGGACTGGGTGCCCTTCCAGAACGCGTCGGCCCGGTCGCTGCCCACCTTCACCGAGTCGGCGGGCGCCTTGCCCTGCATCAGCATCTGGTTCATGACGCCCTGCCACACGCCGCCCTGCATGCCGTCCTTGCCGGACACGAAGATCGGGGTGACACCGGCCTTCTTCAGCGTCTCGCACTCGTCGAGGAACTGCTGGAAGGTGGTGGGGACGTCCAGGTGGTACTTGGCCAGGAGGTCCTTCTTGTACCACATCGCCCCGGCGGCGGAGTACTCCGCGGCCATGACGCCGTAGATGTGCCCGTTGCGGCCGGCCATGGCGGCCTGCATCGTCGGGTCGTAGTTCTTCATGAACGGCTGGTCCTTGAGGTCCACCAGCTGCCCGGCCTCGATGAGCGCGGCGGCGCCCTGCGCCTTGAGGCTGGTGTAGCCCGGGGCGAAGCCCGCCTGCGTCGGCGCCTGCAGGGCCAGCAGGTCCACCGACTTGGACTGCAGCAGGCTGTTCCACAGCGTGCCCCAGGCGCCGTTGGCGGTCGGGGCCTGCTGCAGCTTGATCTTCACGCCCGGGTGGGCCTTCTCGAACTTGGCGCTGAGCCACTGGGTGAACTGGATGGCGCCGGGGTTGGTCCACTCGGCGATGTTCAGCGTGGTCGTCGAACCGCCGCCGCTGTTGTCGGACGAGCTGGAGCTGCAGCCGGTCAGCGCACCGGCCAGGCATACGGTCGCGGCCGTCAGGGTCACGGTGATGCGGGGTCTCATGAGGGTGGGCTCCTTGGTGGTGAGACGGGGCCTGGACGTCGGAGGGACGGGACTCGGGCCGGGTGTCGGGTGGGGTCGGGATGTGCGGTTGTGGGGCTGGTGGGTCCGGTCGGGGCCGGACGGGGCCGCGGGGGTCAGGGCCGCTGGACGGCGCCGTCGGCGCGCCGCGGCGGCCGCCACGCCTGGCCGGGGACCGCGGGCCGCGGCGGGTACTTCAGGGCCAGGCGCTCGTCGAAGTCGACGCCGAGGCCCGGCGCTTCGCTCGGCCACAGGTGGCCGTCGCGGATCTCGGGGCAGCCGGGGAACACCTCCTGCGCGGCGGGGCCGAACAGGTGCTGCTCCTGGATGCCGAAGTTCGGGGAGGCCAGGTCGAGGGCGAGGTTGGCGGCGTGGCCGATCGGCGAGACGTCGCCGGGGCCGTGCCAGGCGGTGCGCACCCCGAACAGCTCGCACGCGGTGGCCAGCCGCCACGCGGGCGTGATGCCGCCGATGGCGGAGATGTGGACGCGGATGAAGTCGCACAGCCGCTCCTGCACCACCGGCCGGTACTCCGCCGGGTTGGTGAACAGCTCGCCGATCGCGATCGGCGTCACCGTGCCGGCGCGCAGGATCCGCAGCCACTCCAGGTCCTCCGGCGCGACCGGGTCCTCCAGGTAGAACAGGTCGTACGGCTCCAGGTCCTTGGCGATCCTGACCGCGTCGGTGGGATGCACCCGCTCGTGCACGTCGTGGATCAACTCGACCTCCGGGCCCAGCTGTTCACGCAGATGGGCGAACAGCTCGCGGACCGCGCGCCGGTAGGCCGCCGGATCCCAGGCATCGGGGGTGAGCACCGGGCGGGCGCCGGCTGCGGCCGCTGCGGCCGGCGCCCCGTACGTGCCGGCGCCCGGGACGGCGACCTGGCAGCGCACGTGCTGGTACCCCTGCTCCATGAAGGCCTGCACCTCGTCGGCGACCTCCTGCGGGTCCCGTCCCGCGGCGTGCGTGTACACCGGCACCGCGGTACGGCAGCGGCCGCCGAGCAGCTGCCACACCGGCAGTCCCGCCTGCTTGCCCTTGATGTCCCACAGCGCCATGTCCACGCCGGACAGGGCGTTGTTGAGCACCGGGCCCGACCGCCAGTAGCCGCTCACGTGCAGCGTCGAGGCGATGTCGGTGATGTCCGCCGGATCGCGCCCGATCAGCTGCGGCGCCAGGTACTCGTCGACGACCGTGGCCACCGCCGCCGCCCGCTGGGTGAAGGTGGCGCAGCCGAGCCCGTACAGGCCGGGCTCGCTGGTGTCGACACGGACGACGACGAGGGTGGTGCCGGCCGGCGCGGTGAGGATCGCCCGGACCGCGGTGATGCGCACGCCGGACGGCGGCGCCCACGGCGGTTCGGCCGGCCGGGGCGCCGGCGCGGCGGAGGTGGCGGCTTGGTCGCTCACGGGAGGAACTCCAGGATCTTCTTGGTGCGGGAGAGGGGGCGGGCCGGGCCTCGCGGACCGGCCCGCCCGGACGGGGCCTAGCGGCCGATGCCCCAGCGGGTGTCGACCACGCCGCCGCTGAACTGGGCTCCGGTGCCCCAGAACGGCGCGAAGTTGTAGCAGCCGGAGGTGGGCGGCTCGGCGGTCGCGGTCCAGTAGGTGGCGCCGTGGCCGCCGGTGCCCGTGTCGGTCACCTGGACCGCGAAGGTCGCCGGCGTGACGGTGCCGGGCGCCGCGTTCCGCACCGCGGCGGCCAGTTCCGGCAGCTGGCTCCAGGCGAGGGCGATCTCGTACCTGGTCTGCTTGGCGACGTCGTCCCTGGCCACCAGCACCCGGCCCTCGGTGCCGCTGTCCGGACCGGCGTCCATCGGGCCCAGCGGCGTCGGCAGGACCGCGTTCTTCGGGTAGTACGTCTGGTAGTTGGTGCCCGGCGCGAGCTGGCGGTGCAGCTCCGACACCCCGCCGGTGGCCAGCGTCGCCACGTACAGGTGGGAGATCGACCGCAGCGCCTTGGCGTAGTGCGCGTCGCCGGCCAGCAGGTCCTCGGGGTTGTCGGCCACGGCGTCGAAGGCCAGCTGGATGCTGTCCGCCTGGAACGGGAACAGGTACTCGTTGTCCGCGAACGGCACGTGGGACAGCTGCACGTCGTCCCCGACGAGCGCCCTGACGTACAGGAAGCTGTCGTCCCAGGCGGCCTGGAAGCTGTAGGTCTTGGTGTCGCCGGCCGCGGCGGTATTGGTCATCGTCACCGGGATGACGTCGTTCCACTGGCTGGGGCTGCCGCCCACGGTGATCTGGCGGAACGGCAGGTAGGCGACCTGGACGTCCTGGCTCCCGGTCTGGTGCAGGTCCGGGCGCTGCGGCAGCGTGACGTCGTAGCCGATCGTGTACCGGTTCTGGTCGCTCGCCTGGAACGCCTTGACCGGGAACGACAGGGTCCGCACCTCACCGGGCTTGATCCCGACCACCGGCGACACCCCGGGCGCCAGCCGCCAGCCGGACGGCGGGGTGATCCGCACCTGCGCGTCCACGTTCTGCGGCGAGACGTTCTCCACCCGCACGTCGATGGTGCTGGTGGCGTCCAGCGGCTTGAGGAAGGACAGCAGGCTGACCTTCAGCGGGGTGCCGTAGTCGAAGCGGGCCCGGCGGGTCAGCAGCGTCTTCAGCGCCTCGGGGGTCAGGTCGCTGTCGAAGTACAGCACCTCCCACGGGTTCACGGTGAGGGTGAGCTGCGACGCGCTGCCGTCGGCGAGCCGGCGCCCGAGGTAGTCGTAGACGCGGACGCCCCGCGCGCCGTCCAGGGTGAGGGTGCCGGTGTAGCCCGCGCTCTGGTGCTCCTCGGTACCGTCGAAGAGCTGGTCGGAGTAGACGGCGGCCCGGCCCTTGCCGTCGGTGCCGCGGAACAGGAAGCCCCAGGTGGACTTGGCGTCCGGGTAGATCTCGCACTCCAGGCGGGCGTCCTCGAGCAGGGACGTCATGGCGGCGTAGGCCACCACCGCGGGCTGCGGGGTCTTGGTGGTGATGTCGTAGATGTTGAACTCCTGGCCGGAGTACCCCTTGTCGTAGGACAGGGAGAACCAGAAGATCCGGATCGGCGAGTCCTCCTCGGCGCCGGCCAGCATGTGCAGCAGGTACGTCGGCGCCACGGTCCTGGCCACCCCGTACGGGGCCTGCGCGGCGGGCACGTGCGTGAAGCTCGTGCTGACCGCGGTGCCCAGCTCGGTCTGCCACTGCCCGCCGCGGCCCTTGGTGCGCGACCACAGCCGGTCCATCTTGACCTGGGTCTTGGTCATCGCGTACTGCGTCGGGTCCGGGTAGCCGTAGGCGTGGTTCACCGAACCGTCGATGTAGCCGGTGTCCTTCGAGCCCTCGGCGTACACGATGTCGCGGTTGTACGACACCGATCCGCCGCCGATCAGGTTGACGTGCGGGAACTGCGGCTTCACCCGGTCCCAGATCAGCTTGGTCATGTCGCGGTAGTCCTGGCCGTCGCCGGTCTTCCAGGTCCAGCCGTGCACCCACGGCTCGTTCCACAACTCCCAGTTCTGCACCAGGTCCTGCATCGGCGCGATGGACTGGTAGACCATGTCGGCGTGCGCGACCATGTCCTTGGGGCGGTTCTGGTACAGCAGCATGGGCTTGCCGTCAGGACCCGGCGCGACGTTCCAGGACATGTTGTAGTTGATGCCGCCGAGCGTCTCGATGCCGTAGCTGTTCCACTCGGCGACCTCGGCCCGCGCCTTGTCGATCGCGGCCTGCTGCCAGAACACCCCCGGCGCGGGGGCGACGATGTCCGGCGTGATGGACGCGATGCCGCGGGTCCACTTCACGCCCATCCGCTGGGCGATCTGCTTGGTGATGACCGGCGACGACTCCGGCCGGATGCCCAGGCCGAACACCGACCCCGGCCGGCGCTCCGCGACGGTGGGCCGGATCACGCCGAACCCGAGGGTCTGGCCCAGGAGTTTGGCACCGTCGTCGCCGGTGACCGTGGCGGTGACCGCGTAGTAGTCGGACGCGAACGAGCCCAGCGCGATGGTGGTGGTGCTCTGCGCTCCCGCCGCGGCGGTGAACGCCGTGGTGCCGCTGTTGATCGGGTCGCCGCCGCGGGCGGACACCGACCAGGCGACCGAACCGCTCAGCGCGGTGGTCGGGTTGAACACGACGAGCAGCGCGGCATCGGCCCGGGCGTCGTCCCCGGCCACCGGGTAGAGCCCGGTCGGGTCGGAGAGGCCGAGGGCGACCACGGGCGGCGCGGCGGCCGGCGCCGCCGTGCCCGCCGGCGTGGCGGCGCTCGCGGCCGGCGCGCCGGCCCAGTCCAGGGCGCCGGCGGCCGCGGCGCCCACCACGGCCGCGGCGCCGAAGCCCACGACCTTGCGGCGGGTGACCTCCGCGGGGCCCTGGGGTTCCGGGGTGGTGCGGTCGGATCTGGCGTGATTGTCGGTCACGTTCGGTTCTCTCCAGTCTTCAGCACGGGAGTTCTTCGGGTGACACCGGTCTGACGACGCACAGGCCGGAGGGCGGAACGGCAATCGCGGCGGGTCCTGGCCCGAGGGCGCGCGTCTGCGAGCTCCCGGGGCGGCCGCAGGCGTCGAAGGCGTCGAGCCGGACGTCGGTGCCCGGCCCTTCGACGTCCAGGACCACGTGTGGGGCGGCGGTGGAGTTGACGAGGGCGAGTTCGGCGAGGCCCTCGACGCGCAGCCGGGCGACGGCCCGCTCGGCGTGGAAGGCGACGACGGCCCGGTCCCCCAGCCGCGCGGTGACCGCCTGGTGGAGCTGGTCAGGGCGCCCGGCGTCGATCGTGCCGCGGGTGAGGACGTCGCGGTGGTCGCGCCAGAAGTCGAGCCAGAACGCGGTCGTCGCGTGCTGGTCCGCGGGGAGCCCGGCCAGCCTCACGGAGATCTGCGGGGAGGCGAACAGCGCGGAGTGCAGCTGGCGCGCGGCGGTCTCCGCGGACGCGGACCGGTCCCACATGAGCATGTCCGAGTGGACCGCGCCCGAGGTGGCGA
>Ga0131853_10018051_pt1 | contig 12840 bp, 7 predicted proteins | sample TergutLab28metaG_FD_92764 | JGI IMG/M metagenome (GOLD analysis project Ga0131853, IMG submission 92764) | Labiotermes labralis P1 segment gut microbial communities from Petit-Saut dam, French Guiana - Lab288 P1 (version 2) (version 2) | ecosystem: Host-associated > Arthropoda: Insects >...
CCGGTGGCAGTGGTTATTTTACATGTAAACAAAACATGAAATTGGTTACTACTAGATTTAAGTCGGGAGGGCTACATGAGAAGCATGTAGTGGCAACTTGGAATCTTGGGAACCATCTCAGCAATTGTTTATAGACAGAGGGAAACCAAGAAAAACCTGTGTCGAGGTGGCCGGTCACAGGACCTTCCGAGTACTGACTTCTAGCCAGCAGTCCGGCATCTAAAGTAAAAACAGCAATACACACATAGTACAACAAATACACATAAGATGACAACAATACACACAAGACAAATACAACAATACACACGGCCAACCAACAACAATTACACACAAGAGAACTTAAAACTAGCACAATACGCACGAGACAAATTAGAATTTTACAACATGTACAAAAGGTAAAAACACCTAATTAGGCTTGCAGAAGCCTGTGGCATGCTCGTACATGTCTTCATAGTTCTCAACATTTTAAGATCCGAGTTTGAAAGTATGCCAACTTTTTCTGAGTTGTTTAGGCTTTCGATGGGCGTTTACTTATCGAGATGCATTGGTTGGCTGTAAGTAACGCTAAGAACCCTGGCCTCCTTGACGAAAGACTCGCATTTGCCATAACTGACGCGTCCCAACCCCAGTCTGGTGGACCAGGAGCTATTTCTCGTCTGTCCTTTACGCTTCGACTTGTTTGTGCTGGTGATCGTCCCCACCCTTCCGTCTCATTAAGAGAGTCCAGGGCAGGCAGGTTTGTATGTGCTGAATGAAATGTTTAAAGGATGCACATTTTCTAATTTAATTTAGTTTAGAAAATAGAAAAAATTGTAATTGGAACGCTGGTGGATTCCTTCTGCTCGAGTTTATGAAACCTGAAAATAGTACACTGCTGTTATGTTAACATCGTTTTTATATAACGTATCCTATACAAAACTTGTATTTTAGTTCATGTTTCATTCCGTTGCATAATGCCCCAAGTATAACTGCGTTTATTTATTGGTTGTCCATACAAGTTTGATTTTTAAATTGGGGGTTTTAGGGGCCGCGAATAATGCTTTGTACTTTATTAGCTGGGTATCTACAGTTCGAGAAAAAATGCTCTTAATTTTTAGAATGGAAGATGGAGGCAGTGTTTCTTAAGAAACTTGGTTAGACATTTACCAAACTACGTAGCCATACATTCTGGAACAACCGAACCTGCACATATACATTGTTTGGGCAAAATGCAGGCTTTCCGTGTTACAACCTGGCGTTACCTCTGTAGTACAGGTATGCGCCGCATAACGACGTTTCGGTGAACGACTGGCCGCCTATACTACGGTGGTCCCATAAGATTATGATATCGTATAATATTATAATGTAATATTGTAATACTTAACATTGTGCTACAATTTCCTACAGTATTCAGTACAGTAACACGCTGTACAGGTTTGTAGCCTATGAGCAATACGCTATATAGAGACTAGGTGTGTAATAGGCTATACTATCTAGGTTTGTGTCAGTACACTATGACGTTCGCACAACGACAAAATCGCCTAACGACGCATTTCTCACACCGTATCCCCGTCTTTAAGCGACGCATATCTGTATAAAGTACTATAAATTCTGTATAAAATACGTGTAGGTTTTATTCCTTCGATTTAACCTTCCAAAATTGTTGGTTCTCCTATTGTACGTTGGCTCATTTTCTTCTGTAAGATAGGGCAGTCAACTCACTTTTATCTCTGCATTCAATTGAGAAGTTGAAAGTTGGTCGACCACGTCCTGCTTCCTAACAAGTCGAGAGTTGTAATATTTCGTCTCGTTTCTCGGCTCTCTTTGGATCAAACGTAATAGCATTAACTGGAGTCAGACTCCGGTACTGTAGCATCTCATTATACAAGCCAAAACTAAGGAACAAAGGAAAGAGGTCCACGTATATAGTAATATTTGAATCGATTGGTCTTTTCATATATATATATATATAAAGGGCTTCTCTTGTCGGGTGTGAGACATAATGATTCTATTTCAGGAAAAACATGATTCATATTTACACGCGAAATTTTAGGTTATCGGAGCGGTTTTGAATAAGTCTGCTGAAATATGACGCCATATGTATTGGTAAATTTGTGCGCGCCGTTTCGTTGGACCTTGCTACCTCCAAATTTAGGACCTAATGGACACTACGCCATGTCCCACATGACCCTAATCTTTGTTTTAACTTCTTGCTAATTCAGAACTTTGTATGGTAGAAACAGTATTGGTATGTAGCCTCAGGGTCCTTAGGAGCGGACGATAGATCTGCCTGTTTGGAATCTTTGCCTGTTTTTTTCTGACTGCCCTGACTGAGCGAATCCGCGGATAATACAGGGTGATTGTAAAGTAAATACAAAACGATTCTCCCATCATTTAAAACTTATTTAAACTGAAATCGGTGCAAGAATTGTGGCAATATAGCATCGCGTTTAGAAGTTACGGCCACATAACATTATGTATTTACTCTAAAATAGCGGTTGACTATTATTTTCCGGGTCCGTGGATTGGGCGTCGAGGACCGACAGATTAACACATACGAAATCCAAACGATGGTCTGTGTAATCGAAGTTGACCAAAAAGGAAATGTACTGATCGAAAGCAAAAACGGTTGATAAACTGGAATAACAAATTCGAGATACTTCTGCTGTTTTCTGTTAACTTCTTCCCGAAAAGTTTTGGGTGCATGGCTTCCGCGTTATTATAGAAGTGTTTGCAAAAGGAAGGGTGGGGCCTGTGTAAAAATGTGACATCAAAGCGTGAGGAGACAAAAGCGGCGGAAGAATACTGCCGGGCGATAACACAGGCGGCGGGACGGTCATACTGCGCCCAATTCGGTTTCGACGCGTCTGGAGTTTCTGCCTTGTATAAAAATATAGTTGACGGTGTGTAGCTATACTCGGTTACGGTTTGCAGAAAAATTTGACTTTTGCCAGACCTTCTGCAACGTAACTGTTGCAGAAGCCACGAAGTGTCTTTATTGTATTAGTCAAATCTCTCAGTAATGGAGAGCAGTGATACTGTGGAGAATCTGAGTTGTAATTTCATGTATTAGCAACACCTCCATTGACAAAGAATCACCATTTTTTCGTCTGCGCTTGGACAGTCTGACGTTCTGTTCATTTACAATATGAAGCGAAAACAATAGATAATCAAGAACAAAACGAAACAAGAAAAGTTTGACGTGAATATTATCAAGTTCCTTTTTCATTTTCTCGAAAATATTAAAACAAAAGTGGCGCAATTGAAGCTCACGATTTAAATTCAGAGTGCTGGGTTTTGTGTTACTTTTGCCCTTCATTTTTATCAGAAAAAGCATTTCTCTTTTCCGTCTATCACTCTTTCCGCCTGCTCCCAACTTTTGTTCTTCCTGCTTCACTCGGTTGCTGGTTGGATTGCCTATCTGTCATTACTGGCTTCCCCTCGCTCCGTCCTCTAGTATTAAACACTGGCCATATAGCCGCCCGATAATTGTATTATCCAATTTGATGTGTTCTATGCCTCTTCCTACGTAGCCTACCTTGGTTCGTTCATTCCAACAGCACGGGGTGGCTTTGATTAGAGCTCTGGAAACATTGAACTACGGCGCGATAATACGTCTGTGCAACAGCACGGGCTGCTGCTGGAGAGATGCAGGTGTTTTCCTATTTCTCCTTAGTAACGTTGGCTGCGTGAGCAAATACAATGGTACACTACTTTTGTATCGGTGAAATTAGTGTCTTTTACTTAAATGTGACAAATATTGTCCGATCTTCTGGTTCTCACTAGCAGTTTTATGGACCGCACATAACGCAAATTAAAGTACGCAAAATTATAATTGTTTGTTTTTATTATATTGTTGTTAAAGTTTGATCACGTGGAAGGAAAATGATCAGAAACAGCTTACTGAGAAGAACATGTGGGCGGAAGTTGTAGAGTTAGTAGGATTAGGTAATAATGAAGGATTGGCACTGCAGCACACTGTGACCCTTGTCCTTGTGGAAGTATTTTCGTAACTTCCGGCACGAGGAGGTGGAGTGTGTTTGGCGTAAAATGGTGGTCACTTCACACCCGGGCGAATAGCTTCCGTTGGCGCCTGGACGGGAGGTTGCGTTGGTCCGGAGCTGGTGTGGACGCCATGGCGAGCGTGAAACATCTCCTTGCCATAATTCGAAATCTGGTTTTCCAGCTTCTAGGTTATTTTTTTGTAATATGCACCATAGCCGGCTCGTCAAGCGACAGACGGGAATAACGTACTTACACGAGGAGTTTCATGTGTACTGTTGACCCAGGTCTGTCATTATTAACTTTTTTTATTTAATTGTATGTTTGTAGTTCTGTGCATCGTAATTCTAGGTTGAAGAAATCCAACAAGATGCAACTATATACAGATATTTATTTACTCTGCATGTTTCGGGCGTCCATCGCACCCATCACCAGGAGTACATAAAACTGTAGTTTGCAGCCTCTGGTACAGAGCACACTATGTGGGAAGCAAGCTTCTTCAAACGAGACCAAATACGGACTGTCCCAAACCAGTCCGTATTTGGTCTCGTTTGAAGAAGCTTGCTCCCCAGATAGTGTGCTCTGTACCAGAGGCTGCAACTACAGTTTTATGTACTCCTGATGATGGGTGCAGTGGACTCCTGAAACATCTAGAGTAACTTGGAAATTGTATATAGTCAAACACAACTGTGTCACATAGGTGTATTTAATTGATAAATGGACAACTACATGTTTCGGCCCGTACTGGCCATCTTCAGGTTGTCTTAAGAGAACTGGCCTAGGATCTTACTATATGCATTGCGCACGCACACGTGGTGTAGAGATCTCTACATATGGGCTTTTTTTATTTACAAAAGTAAAGCTATAGTGGAGGTGTGCTCGGGAGGTGTGTGGCTCCGTAGTTGAGTGGAGGCCTGTTCTCCGTCCTCCTTAATTCGGCTGCGTCGTGGGGGGGCTCGAGTGGCCTTGGGTGCATCTGCATACAGTTTGCATCTTGTTGGATTTCTTCAACCTAGATTTTTTAAATACAGGGATGAGGTCTGAGAGGTGTGTGACAAATTGCATACAGCGTTCAGTGACCAAATATTAAGAGAAGAGGATACTTGGATATATTACGAATTCTCGGATTCATAATTAGCAACTTTTGCCCATAAATTTTGAATTGGACCACCCTACCATTCATCGGCATAGCAGAAACGAAGGTAGCCTTTCGTTCTAGAATGTATTTCCGCGGGTGTAGTAGTTCAAAGATTGAGTTTTTCCAATTGTGGCGATCCTGTTTAGCTGCAGTTATCACACAGCGTTAAAGAAACTGACACACAGTAATCCCTATATACAGTCTGCTGTCGTCACACCGAGCATGGCCGATTTTTCGCCTTAGGAACTCTGCATCCACCGGGATATTCCGTGATATCTGCAGTGCTCAGGACTGCTGTAAGAGAGACGTACCGTATAAAGACCACGGTTTGCTGTACTCTCATTATATAGGGTTATTCCAAATGATTATCGGGGTTTTAACAACTTGTCATACACAGTGCACTTGAGATAGAAGTATATGTATTTTTTTGTGTAATAGAACAACGCTCCAAGCACCTGTAAGGTACGTAACATAAACGTGGAGTGTTGTTCTATTAAATAAAAAAGTACATATACTCCTATATCAAGTGTATTGTGTATGACAAGTTGTTAAAACCCCGACAGTCATTTTGAATAACCCTGTATATGCCAGCTTGTGTTTACGAAGAGAAGCAGAAAATGCTGGCAATCGAAATTATGCTTGTTGATACTACACTTTCCACTTTATGGAAAAAGAGATTCCTGTAGTTAGCAGCACAATTCAGTGCCTGCTTTTATTTCATCAGCACCTACAAACGTTTGCAAAGCTTCTCCAGGCATTGAGACTGTATAGTTTGAAAGAAGTTTGATTTCTAACAATTTCCCGACATAATTTTATTGATTTTATGTTAAAAAATAATTGTTATTTTAGGAATTAGAAGGCTGTGTTTGTGGCCTATTTAACTGTTTGGCGTATCTAATGAAAACGAATGAAAAGTCTGTTGAAGAGAGCTAGTAGCACAATCTGCCCATTCACCAACGTGATTGTATTGAACAGGCGACTCTTTCAGAGCTTCTTCGTCATGTGAGACCATGTCTGACCTCAGACTGTGACAAAGTGTGAGTAGCAAAAGCGACGGACAGGTTTCTTTTAATTGGAAGTGAGAACCTTCGTTGTCACGCGATCCCGTTTTTCAGCGGTATTGGTCCAGTTTGCTGGACAAAAATAAACATTCCGCCAACAAGCCTCATCAACTGGAAAGTCGCCAAGGACGAGAATTTTGTGTAAAAAGCGAACAAGCTAGTTCAGTCGGTAGTATTTCTGAGTTATATTCTGCGGGTGTCCGGTTCGATGTCGTCCCCGACACCGACTTTCTTGACACGTTTTCCTTCTTGGATTCTTGACCCTTGAATATGGGACCGATAGGTTGTCCCGAAACGTCGGTAAGGTATTACCACTATACGCTGCGTAATATCCCGGAAATCTGCATTTCTTATCTACTTCACGGCGGAAGCTTGAAATCACATAAATGTTCCGTAGTTTTCCTCAGCCACTCCTTGCACCTGGTTATCACGTCTTCTGGCCACGACAAATCTCTTCCACGTCATTTCTGGTTTATTATCGCTTTATCCTACAATTTGATGTTATATGGCGTGTGTGCTTTGCCGATATTTTCGTGAAGTGAACCATAAAAAAATGAATGATGCAACATGCAGTGAATGTGTTACAATTCGCACGTATGTCATAGCGCATTACCATTAACTTACACAGGTTATGTGTATGTGTGTATAAACCTGTTTTAATACGACACCTTCCTACAAAATGTTGGACTAAATTATATCTTCATTATATAATAAGGCGTACATATATATATATATATATATATATAGACACGATTGCTTTCTGTCACTCGGTCTGTGTTGTTTGTATATTTTAATGAGGTTGCACGAGCACTAGTCTAGAGCTTCCACACATTTAGCAAATTGAGGTTGCCTTAGCAACCACACAGCTTTGATGCATGTTGTGACGGTGTATTGCTTTGTTCTTTTATTGCAGTAGGGACATTTTAAGGGGGTATGTTTAATTTTTGTGTATTGTGAATATGGGAAGCGTAATGTTATTTTAACAGCTTAATATGTTTATAAATAGTTTGAAAATGGACCATCAACAATTCAATAACAAGAATTAGTTGTCGGATTTCTTTTTATTTTAATCCTCTCTCGCTACGATGACATAGAAATTTATCTCGAGACAAAGAAACGAGAAATGCGTTCAAAAATTTCTTGGACACACTTCGTGCAAAGCCGCCACTTAGAATTTCAAGAAAGGTGCATAATAAGAAAACTTCAGGTTAAGAAAATGCGTAATTCGGATTTGAACTGCTTCGGTGTAATGCAGAGAGGGCCTTGTGTTGCTGCCGCTGGCCCTCAGATATGCTACCACCGGCGTCGAGCATCAAATTCTGTTACCAGAGAATTAATTGTCGGTGTAATAGGCTAGATGTGTAGGTAATTAGGTAGTTAGAACGCGCAAGGATGTACTAAGTTCATTAGTTATTGATTTTGTTAATTACTGTACGCTAACTAATTAGTTATAATTATTCTGGGCTACAGACTAAAAAATTACACTATTTTTTTAATACAGGATATGCTTTCACAGAGTGTGAGTCTTCCGAATCTACTCGTACTTTGTCTTACCTTCAGTTTACTGCTGTCTCATTCCCTTAATTGAGAATTAATCGTCTTTCGATGTTGGATTTAAAATCGGCATTATTCTATGACACCAAACGTTTCAGCTGTGATTCTTTCAGACCTGCTCCGTTTCTTTAGTACAGTGACTAGGAGTTCCTTTAGTTGTAATTTTATATCGATATTTCACTTTAAATCTATGCTCTTCTTTCAGAGAGACAAGTTATACTGGTCCGAGTGTCGTCCCTGGAGAATCTATTACTTTCTTAACTTCGTGATTATGCTGTTTATTCTTCGAAATGTTTCCAATGAATGTACAAAATTACACTGTCTCTGTTCTTACTTCGGTAAAAACCTGCAGCATTAATAAATTTGGGGGAAGTGAAGATAGATTCTTATTTATTCTTAACCCCTTACGTTTTATTCCCGGAAATACGCCCCCTGTAGACGGGGGATAGGATTGGGGGGGGGGGCTCTTAAAAAAGGTGACAGATAATATTACGTTGGTCTTCTGGTCGTTTAGCATCTATTCTAGTCACTGTCTTGGTATCAAAACTCTTTTCTAAAAGCGGAACTGTCCGTTACTAAATTAGATCCTTCCATACCGCCTTTGTTTCTCTCTTCACGGAGACGTGTCGCAATATAACATGCCTTAAGTCATAAACTCCGTAGCTCCATAAATCACGTCTAGACGTTAAAAATCTTCCTACACCGATCGAGATGCAGTTCATCCTGCCACGTAGTGGCTCCATTAAACGTCTGCAATCACATCTGACCTGAACTGCAGTGTATAACTTGCTGCTTGAACTAGTTTCATCATTGGGTGTCCCATGTCAGACGTTACCAGAGTAAGTTTGGACAGGAAGCTAGTTTACGGTACAGTGCGTACGAGGTTTATGTCTCAGATGACCTACCTTGATGTGTTACTGTCCTGAGCCATTTCCGTCCCACAAGCGACGTGTTTCGATCAGACGCTGCAACTTTATCTGTTTCATGTTGCTTTCGTGTCAACATTGTCGGTGTGAGTGTAATGTTCTGAAGCTTTCATTAAAAGCTGAGGAACGAAGAGTGTATCTAAGATGACAATGTCTTCTGCGTGTACACACGCGCGTGCTTGACGGACGCGGCACAGTTTTGGTAATGATTAGCATGGACTTCGGTTATTTTTATCAACTCCTTGTAGCCCATACTGTCTGAAATTGTACTTAAGTTGTAATATTTCACAAGGTGGTCAGCATTTCCCTCTATATTACTGAAGTCATAAGCCTAAACTGGAGTTAATAATAATTTGTCTATGTTATTACACAGTTTTTGGTTCCATATAGTGGCGTAGTACCTGCGATTTCTGGCGCCCGGGGCGAATTATCACGATGGCAGCTCTAAAATGATATCAGTATGGCGTAAATGTCACCCCAGAACAGGCCGTGAAGACCCAGACGGGGGTAGAGGTATAGTTCTACTCTGTAATTTACTTCAGCACGAGATGGAGTAGTTTGTCAGCGCCAGGCCCCGGCCGCTTTACCCCCTGGAAAAGAATCCCTGTAACCATTGTACGGGAGACTGGGTGGGTCCCAGGCTCGGTCTGGACAGCTGGGGTAAATGTCGCCTCCCACTGGGATTCGACTCCCGGACTGTCCAGCCCGTACCTAGTCGCCATACCGCCTACGTTGAGTATCATAACAGTAATTATGTACCTAAATCAAAATCATTTATTGATTTTTGTTTATCTTAGCTCAATATTGTAATTTTTTTAGCGCAAAATTAACTTTTTAATTCAAAATACACATTTTGCCTCCTTTGGACTCTACCTTCCGGGACGGCCTCTCCACTTGGCACCCGGTTCTTCCACCTACGCCACTGATACCGCCCGAACAACTTTAACGCCTATATTAAATGTTATTATTCTATGTAGGTTACAACAAGAATAAAAAAATGTGATATATATACACACACACACACGCAATGATCTTATCGCAGCGGTAACCAAAACATCAGTTCGACCCACGGATGTGTTCAGATATTCATGTGTTGTTGGCTCAGCAGTGTGTAGTATACATTGACTATTGTAACACTGGGTAAGGGATTCTATTGATACAAACGAAATACCTTTGCTGGAACAGAAATATTTCTGGTTTGCGAAATATTTGGTGAAGTGTGTATGTGTCTTAGGACCTGGAAAGAGTGGATTATAGAGCTTGAAGTTCGAATCAATTATTAATTCCTTAAAGACCATTGGCTACTGAAGCCACCACCATCTTTCATATTCAAAATCTATACGTTCCCCCACACAGTGAATTTACGTGTTTTATAAATCTCAGAACAAACAGCGACTATTTCTTTATACATCGTTAACGGTTTGCTCTTTTTATAAGCGAGACGGAGAGTGTTTACTGCGCGGTACGTAATGAATATTGATATATAATTTCGGTTAACCTGAATACATACAAGGTTATTACCTTAATTTTTTAATGTATATTTGTGTGTGTGTCTGTGTGTAAAATGTGATATGTCACTAGAAATAATTAGTAGGCGCTTAGCAATTATGCACTACAGTTCCATCTCTGAAGAATCGCCATCCAGCCGCGACTTCGAACTAACCGCATCTGACCCGCGAGTGAAAGGCAACGGTGTTCCCGGCTGAAAGCTGTGTGAGTTTCGTGCCAGTATAGATATCTTTTGTACCGGGGCTTAAATGGGGTTTCATGTTCTCACGACGGTGAATATTGAGAACGCGATGGTCTGGAATATGAAGCTTTGACGTCACAAATATTTCGGAGGGAACTGCAGCTTCCATTTAATACCCTACAAGGAAGAAGCAGTTTTCTCTGGAAAGCCGTGGCGTTGCAAACCAAAAGACACGATCTTATATTACCTTATGGCTCAATATTCTGCTGCCAGTCTGGCAAGTGTGACATTAATAGTTAGTATTGGTTCTTGAGGTGTTTTTGCAGCTTGCTGATTCTACACCTTTTAATGCATGTCTCTTGTTGCAGATGGTCACCCGAACCAAGAAGATATTTGTGGGTGGGCTGTCGGCACCGACAACGCTAGAAGATGTGAAGAATTACTTCGAGCAGTTCGGGCCGGTGAGTACCCAATACTGTACTGTGTTTGTTTGAAATCCATTGAGGCAATAAGTTCCCTTCCTCCATTTTTGGGGCCCAAATATTCGTTACCGCATTCATAATAATCCGCCACCTGGCTCTATCCTGAGTCGGTAGGCCCCGACCGACGCTTTCTCTTTACATTTCTTTAACTGGACTTGAGGCACGCGGGATAGAAGGTAAATATGAACATGTATTCTAATATTATAATCACGTCTTAGCCTAGGTTTTCAAAATTATCTCATTCCTTACAGACTTTCCCACCAAATACATGTTCATATTTACCTTCTATCCCGCGTGCCTCAAGTCCAGTCCGTCTTACCCGTGATTTGATTTTGTATTATTACTACTGTATGTGTTCGTTTTTTGACCACTGTATCAAATGTGTATCAAACTGTGGACTGGTTTTGTGGTATCATTTACTTGGGAAACATAAGGTTTCGGAACTGAAGTAGGACATTTGCCCAAAATACTAAATGCGGACGGAGCAGTCAGTTAAATGGTGCAGTTGGAGGGATAACGATGCACTAATGTTGAATCAAACTGGCGTCCACGTGGTGCGAAGAGTGGGAGCGTCTTAGAATGACGTGTAGAGGAAAGAGCAAAATAAAATTTTATAAAAACCCCGGCGAATTTGGAGCATAGAATTTCATCCATTGGTGTGTGATTCTTGTGCTTGAGCATCCACCTATATCAAATTTAGTAACCCTGAAGATGGAGGCAACACTGTCCTTCGAAACGCCAGAACACACGCGTCATACTTTCAGGTGAAAAGAAAAACAGAATACCGTCGTTTGAGCAACACCCACTGTAAAAAAAACGAGTCGCTGGAAATAGAGTTGGGTTTGCGTGAAAAAGTTGGGCGGGTTGGGGGATGGGGGTGGGGGGAATACTCGTATTTTGGAAACTTGAGTGGCTGGTAATGAACGAGGACGGGTACGTAATTTCCTGCACCAACATCACCGTGTAATATATATATGCGTTTTAGTGTTCTACTGACTACGTGCTGAGCTAACACACTGAGTTTTATTATACTCTTTAAGAGCTCTGAAGCTCCGGCCCAGTTAATTATACATAGGTTTTATATCTTTGCTGATCTTATATTATGTCTACGTAATGAAATTTATTTCTTCTCAGACTGACAAACTGTATGTATGTCTAAAGGCGTTGCTAACGCCGAGAGCTTAAAATGAACTCAAAATGCGGCGGTAATGTCTGTCAGTTGCTAAGTACGTCCGAAGCTACAGGATGTGTTGAGACTACGAATCAGTTTTGTTGTTGTTGTTGTTGTTGTAATTAGGAATTGGTTTGTGGGAATGTCGTGGCGCTGAGAAGGTTCTTCTCCGAATAATGTCGCATAAAAGGGGTGCGTCTGTTTTTGGCGTTACGTAGTTTGTGTTTGTTATATAGGATGGCGTCTAAATCGCTCGACACTTAGAGACATGTTAATTGAAGGGTGTCAAGTGAATTGTGCGACACCTTCTATCAAACCGTCGGCACAAATTCAATATTGTACATACATTTTTACAATCTGCATCTCATATTTTCCACTTATCGTAAAGGCTATATGATTCGACCCGTTTATTTACACTACCGAGTCTGTATAATCTAACATCGGCGTTAGGCCCAGATCTTCTTAACAGATTTCCCGTACAACACCGAAGCACGTTAACTTTGAAGGCTACTGTGAACGTTATTCGTACACTGCTTTGAAAAATATACTGTATTTTACAGTTCAAATTTAACAAGAAATTCCGAATCGCCGGCCTGCATTAACCTCGATATGGTTATTTTTTAATTCACTGCTGGAACAACTTACTGTAAAATTTGTACTTAGTAGCATGTTATAATACTGTAGATTCCCACACCATACTTTCTAGTTCCTACGATCAGCAAAAACAGCGTGGAAGACGAACGAATATTTTGGGTGGGCGTGACGCTAGCGCCATTGACTTGCAGTGGGTCCAAATTATGTTTGGTAAGGGAGCGTGCGTACACACACACACACACA
>Ga0131853_10018053_pt1 | contig 12839 bp, 8 predicted proteins | sample TergutLab28metaG_FD_92764 | JGI IMG/M metagenome (GOLD analysis project Ga0131853, IMG submission 92764) | Labiotermes labralis P1 segment gut microbial communities from Petit-Saut dam, French Guiana - Lab288 P1 (version 2) (version 2) | ecosystem: Host-associated > Arthropoda: Insects >...
TATATAAAAAACATATATATATATATATATATATATATATATATATATATATATATATATATATAAAGAAGGTAAAGATTGCCCGTTACAGAGGGTGGGTAGAGGTATAGCTCTACTCTTCCATGACCGCGGCACTAGAAGGGGGTGAGTGGTTAGCAGTACGCCCCGGCCGCACTTTACCACCGGGAAAGACCCGGTATCCATTTTACAGGGGGCTGGGTAGGCCCCAGGGCCTGTCTGGACGGGCGGATAAATTTCGTCCCCACCGGGATTTGATCCCGGACCGTCCAGCCTGTAGCCGAGTCGCTATACCGACACAGCTACCCGGCCCACTTATGTATATATAGGAGACCGCGTTAGCACAATGGTTAAGTTGCTGTGCTACAAACCGGAAGGTCGCTGGTTCGATCCCAGCCGGAGTCAGTGGATTTTTCATTGACATAAAATCCATCCTATCGCACTATGACCCTGGGATCGACTCAGCCTCTAACAGAAATGAGTACCAGGAGTATCTCCTGGGGGTAAAGGCGGCCGGTGCGCAAGGCTGAAAACCTACGAGGTGCCGTTGACACGAAATCTGGGAACCTTAACTTTCTGGAACACTCTGGGCCTGTCCAGGCCTGTAACGGAACTGCTTTATATACATATATATAATACTTTAAAAGAGAGCGTAATGTATTGTGCGCTCTTTTTAGGCATGTTCGCAAAATTACGAAATGCGACTATAGGCTTCGTTGTGTCCGTCCATCTGTCCGTCTGTCCGCATGGAACAACTCGGCTCTCAATGGAAGGATTTTCATGAAATTTGGGATTTTTTTTATTATATATCAAAATTTGTCAGTAAAGTTCAAGTTTAATTAAAATCGGACCAGATTAACGGCACTTTACATGAAGACCAATATACACTGTCGATCACATCTCGCTCATTTCTTCTTAGAATGATAAATATTTCAGACAGATTTGTGGAGAAAATCAAAACACACATTTTGTGTACTGTAACTATAATTTTCTCCCCCCCCCCCCCTAAAATCTTGCCGTTTGATTTATAACGTGAAAAAAAAATTATATATTGTGGAGCGAGGAGGTCACAGATTAATATTCTGGCGCATGCGCATTGCATGCTGGGCACGCAAGTCTACAAATACACACTCAGAACGTGTAATACTTATTGCTTTGCCACAGCAAAAATGGTTGCCCGAACACACCTCAATGTTACTTTATACGAACAGACCATTGCCTGGCTTGTTACAAAATTATATACAAACTGAGGCTGACGAATAGCCTGTGTGGTGCATCCGAAGGTAGCTGTTAATAAATAAATAATATATATATATATATCATACGATAAATTAGTGCGTCTTAGCAGTTTTGTATAGGTTTCGGGCCCTTGTCAGGACAGTCCCCTTGCAGGACGGCAACCTGTCACGGGAGAGGTTTATGTGTGACACCAACCTGCCCCTTAGGCATGGTATTTTGGATCAATAGCTTGCAATATTAAACAAACGAGTAATGCAATGTTAACTTCAGGGCAACGAATAACTTTGTACTTACTTCCCAGTTCTGTTATTTTGGATGAAAAATCTAACAAGAATAGTACATATTTTATGTAACCGAAAACACTGTCCTTACATCGCTTTGTGTCTTTGTTTATTTAAGGATACTTGAAACAACTGAAAACGTTGTGCTTTATGAATTTAGGGGAGAAAAATGGTGAATGATTAATTCTAAAGATATTTCATTGTAGTTTAATTAGAGGCCTAATTTTATTATATATTGATGTTAAGCCTCTGTGGTCTAATGGTCAGGGTTTCTGGCTACAGATACAGAGGTCCCGGATTCGATCCCCGGCGCTACAAGATTTTCTGAGTAGTAGTGGGTCTGGAACGGGGTCCACTCATCCTCGTGAGCCTCGTGAGGTCAATTGAGGAGCTACTTGAATGAAAAAAGTAGCGGCTTCAGGTCTAGAAAACAGAGATTAACGGCTGTGGGGACCCGTTGCGCTGAACACGTGACACCCCTCTATCCGCAAAAGTTGGCACAAACTTCGCCGACCGGTGGCAGCCGCTCTGTCGGTATAGTTCGCGTGAGGACTAAGGCCACGGAGTTTATTGATGTTAAGCAGTAAACCTCAAATGGAAAAAATAAGCTTATCTCAGTAATTAACCAACTTGATGCACAAAATTTTTGTTTTACAATAAGTTGATTTCATGCCTCTACATGTTTCGAGCACATGTGCTTATCATCAGGAGGTCAAAATTGCATTACACAGCCTCTGGTATCATCACACCTATAGGTGTGATGCACCAAAGCACAGGACGCACACCCACAGTCGAGCACTCTCAACAACATTCCCTTACACAATAAGACATGCTGCCACAACACACTGTTTATGCAACGAAATTAATCAGTGACTAATTTTAATGGTGACTTCAGCGAGGAAAGTGTAGCTCCCTGAGTATGATCCTTGGATCGAAACATTTCGGAGTAATTTTAGTGTTTTAATGAGAATTTTTATGTATGTGCATCATTTGTTATACTAATTAAATAACACTTAAATTTAATCCACACCCCCTGCCATATTTAGTCAATATCCTGTTTAATATTATCTTCCCATCTACATCTAGCTCTCTCAAGTGGTCTGTTTCCCTCAGGTTTATCCACCAAAACTCTGTATGCAGGTCACAATTTTGAAAATTACATATTATGTAATATTTGAAATTCAAGGGCGGTGAACAAACACGTTGTGCCCGCTTGGACAATGAAACCATGTTGCAACCCGGCAGGTGTGTGCTAATGTTTTGGAAGAACATGCTGCCTATATCTGGCAGAGTAAAATGCGGCACTGTGAAACATAGGGTCATAATGCGACTCTTGCATGGGGCTGGATGAAATGCACGGAGAAGTGAGCGGGTTGAGCCCCATTGCAATGAAACTAAATCATCATGACATTTGAATGAAGGACCTGAGTTTGTAACGGATGTAGAGGCTGCGCGCCTCTATATCGGATGCCTCTGTTAGCCACGGAATGTTTTACAGGCCAAAGTTCGTTTATATTTATGTCGTTTGATGGGTACATTTCTGCCAGATGCTGATGGTGCCTTGTATGTGAGAGGAGGTCTGACTGTTGAGGTCATATCAGACGCTGAGGGTGTAGGTGAAAGTATGTACATGTCGAGGTGGTCTGACTGTTGAGGTCATATCAGACGCTGAGGGTGTAGGTAAAAGTATGTACATGTCGAGGTGTTCTGACTGTTGAGGTCATATCAAACGCTGAGGGTGTAGGTGAAAGTATGTACATGTCGAGGTGGTCTGACTGTTGAGGTCATATCAGACGCTGAGGGTGTAGGTGAAAGTATGTACATGTCGAGGTGGTCTGACTCTTGTGGTCATATCAGAAGCTGAAGGTGTAGGTGAAAGTATGTACATGTCGAAGTGGCCTGACTGTTGAGATCATGTCAGAAGCTTAGGGTGTAAGTGAAAATATCTGCACATCGAGGTGGCCTAACTGTTGAGGTCATATCAGATGCTGAGGGTGTAGGTGAAAGTATGTACATGTCGAGGATGTCTGACTGTTGAGGTCATATCAGACGCTGAGGGTGTAGGTGAAAGTATGTACATGTCGAGGATGTCTGACTGTTGAGGTCATATCAGACACTGTGGGTGTAGGTGAAAGTATGTACATGTCGAGGCCGTCTGGCACTACGAACTTAATTCAAAATAAAATTTAATAAAGGCAAGAAATTTATTGACCAGCTGAGTGACTGTTGGAAATACTTCAACTTGGAGTTCACTACGTATGGCGGTAGTTGTGCTGGCTTTGAGAATCTTATGAAATAGAATTTACTGTATTAATGCTAACGTTCCTCGGATAGCAAACATTCTCAAAATCAGGGCAGAAACCATGAACTGTCTCTTCTGCATGACCGAGCCATCTGTATTAGGCCGTGTACGTACGGGTGCTGCATTACCCCATAATAAGGGTACCCTCATAGTCGCGATCGGCGCAGTTTAAACGCTCCTCTTACCAGTGTCTTACCTTTATCGGTCCGCTACCCTCGCCCTACCGTCGGGGTCAATATTGCATCGCATGACCCAAAACATAATTATTACGTTTGTGGCTTCGCCCCTTTCCGTGGTACCGAGATGTATTTTTGGAAGAAGTCACTTTTCAGAACGATTGAATGTTAAGCTTGGCTGGTCTATTAGTGATTTTCTTGACTTTATCCATTGAATTGTGAGATTAATATCTTTCGGGAAGTGAATCTAAGAATATCTAAGTTTCTTGGCCCTGGTGAGAATCTGAGGAAACATCGGCAATATTTGGAGGTCACATCGACCAAGTCTATGTCAATGAGTGGTTAACGGATATGTCAGTGTAAGTAGAGGCTGAGACAGGCCAATATCCTGTCTAAGGAATCATATAAAAAGTGTAGTGTTTCGTGGCTTCAAAATAACGTTTGAGTGACATCATAGCTAAAAAAAACAGTAATCGATATCGAAATGTTTGATGATATTAAAAATCCTAATTTATAAATTCTGAGGTGTGCCATCCCCGTTGTGTGTCGTAAATATTAGGTGGCATAGCTAAGTCAATAACACAACAATGTATGTCTACACCTATTATTACACATACATTGTTGTGTTATTGACTGTAGTTACCCCACCTAATAGTCCTAATTTATGAATTTAGTTAATAAGAAGTAATCCTTGTTAGATGATTTTTTTTAAAAGTCGTACGTCTCTCAGGAAAGAGAAAACAATTAAACTGTAGAAACTTTCTCTAGCAAACTTGTCATTGCTGCTTGCGACATGTTTGTTGTGATCTGAATCAAGTAGTTTGTGTTTCTCAATTCGGTCGCCTCTTTTTGTATGTCAGAATTGTTTTAATTTGCGAAGAAAGAGAGAAATAAGCATGAAGTAAGAAGCAAGGTTTATAAAACGTATATGAGCTTGGGCTTGAATATTTTTGCTCTTCTCCAAGCACTGGTCAAGGAAATTAGTGCAATCAGCTTAAAGGAAGAAACAAGCAAAACATTGGCACTTTTGGTTGGAAGATTGCGTGCACGAATCAAACGTGAAGTGAAGAAAAATAAAATGTTCATTAAAGAGGCAGACTGGCTGGATTGAAGGTGTTTAATTTACGTGGTAATAATTGTGTATATTTTGTTGTCAATCTTACGTGCTAATGGTTCTGAATGTAGTTGCATCCATCATACTAGATTGTGCTTCTGAATGCATTAGTTTCCAACTTAAATGATTAATATTTACGAAATGCGTCAGGCTTAAGTGATAATGGTTCTGAACATATTGGTGTTAAGATTACTTGATAACGTTTCTGAAAACACTGGTGTTATGCTTATGTGATAATGCTTCTGAAAATATTGGTGTAAAGGTTACGTGATATTGATTCTGAACGTAGTGGTGTAAAGCATACGTGATAATGGTTCTGAACGCAGTGGTGTTAAGCTTACGTGATAATGGTTCTGAAAATACTGGTGTAAAGATTACGTGATAACGGTTCTGAAAATAATGGTGTAAAGTTTACGTGTTAATGATTCTGAACGTAGTGGTGTAAAGCTTAAGTGATAATGGTTCTGAACGCAGTAGTGTTAAGCTTACGTGATAATGGTTCTGAAAATAGTGGTGTAAACCTCACGTGATAATGGTTCTGAACGCAGTGCTGTAAAGTTTACGTGATAATGGTTCCGAATTTACTGGTATCCATCATACTAGATTGTGGTTCTGAATGCATTAGTGTCAAGCGTACATGATTAATATTTCTGAAACTGCTTTCGTCAAGCTTATGTGATAATGGTTCTGAACATACTGGTGTTAAGATTACGTGATAAAAATTCTGAAACTACTGGTGTAAATCTTACGTGATAATGGTTCTGAAACTACTGGTGTAAATCTTACGTGATAATGGTTCTGAATGTACTGGTATCCATCTTACCAGATTGTGATTATTAGTGCCAAGCTTACTTGATTAATATTTCTGAAAATGCTTGTGTCAGTCTCATGTGATAATGGTTCTGAACGAAATACTTCTGCGCCAGCAACAAATAACCCCAATTTGCGTAACGTGCTATGAGGAAAGTTAACAAATTCATGTCGAAATACTAATCGCCTAACATGTTTTTTATTTTGTGTGTATTTGCCACTTAACATTGGATGCAACTTGCGAGGTCAGGCATCCTCTAACATAAACAAAAGCACACACTTTTTTTTTAAAGATAAAATCCACTACATTGGCAATAAAAATAAATATTTCTAATTAATAAAATATGAACTGATGTGTCTAAACGGAAGACTTTTTCAGAATCTGATTGTCTCTCAGCTGTCCAGAAAAACCCCACTTAACTCTATTAAAAATTGTCCAACGAGATGCAACACAAAGCAGTCAATTTATTATTCTGCAAGTTCACTCTACATGTTTCGGGTGTCAACCACACCCATCCTCAGTACACAAAACTGTAACTACAGCCTCCGGTATTGGTCATATTTTTTTGTGCAGCTACCTCCCTCCAACGTGGCCAAGCACAAAAAAATCTGACGAGTACCAGAGGCTGTAGTTACAGTTTTGTGTACTCCTGATGGTATGTGTGGTTGACACCCGAAACATGTAGAGTGAACTTGCAGAATAATAAATAGATTGCTTTGTGTTGGATCTCGTTAGACAGTTATTAATATAGATCAGCAATGCACGGAACTAAACACATAAAAAGCTTCACTTAACATTTTTTGTAGAACAAGACGTTTCTTCACCATGTTCACAGTGTCCGAACACTGGACAATATTTCGATCTGGTTGAATCCATTTTACAACCTCATACGTTACTTTGGACCTCTGTACTTCAGTAACGTCCTACTTTCTATTACAAAATGCGTTACATTCTCTCTTCCCATAAAACATTCTAACTAAAATATTATTTGCCATAGCCATATTTCTCCCATGCTTCATGTGCAGCCCATCCCTTCTTCCTTACCTTACAGGTTTTTTATTGTCTGGGCTAAAAACGTATAAATCGTAGGAGATATTTATTTATTTTGTGTTGCTTTGTGTTTTTATTTGTGTGAATTTTAATTAGATATTTTATTGTTTGTACAGTACCATTCCGCTTTTATTGTACTTTCAAGTGAAGTTTTATTCTTGCTTTTTCGTTCAATATTTGTTTGTTCTATATGTAAGTTTGTGCGTGAGTTTTAGCTGAATTTTAAATAGGTTCAGGTATTTGCACCTTTATGAATGATGAAACACGTTACGTGTAGCGAAGTCTGTATTAACGCTTTAAAGCCTAGCGGTGTCTTTACGTACTACCAGGTTTAACATTAAAAAAATCCTACATGTTGATCGCCTCGCTTTGTGTGTTTTGTACGGATCTCAGAACAGACAGCGACCTTTGCTTTATACACCATTAACTGAACGGTTTTTATAACCGTGGTGGAAGGTGTTTACAGCGCGGTACGGACTGATTCCTTATATAAAACAGATTATGTGTAGTCTTTAAAAGGTTAAGCTACTCTAGCTGTACATATATTGACCTGGATGGCGTGAAGAATATTCGCAGTTAGATCACCCGTACTGGGGTTCGAACCGGTTATCTCTTGAATCCGAAAAGGAGAGATACGTCTTTACAGATTTTCTCGCCATAAGTAGAAGGGATAAAAGGAATTTAAAGCCTTTTAAAGTCTTTAAAGCAGAAGGTTAGGAATCTGATTTCGTTTCTATGCGACAACTTTTTAGCCAGTCATTACGTTGCCCGAAGCAGCAGAATTTCTATAGTCTTTTTTTTTCAGTATGAAGTGATGCAACATGGCTGCTAAGCACAGAACGCGCTTAGAGGCTGTGTTTTGTCTTGTGCTATGTAGGAACACAGGTGTCTGCAGGCGGAGTCCTACTGAAGGGGTAAATCCGGGACCCGTCAGATCCAGCACGCGGGAGAGAAGACACATTGCACCCCGATCCAAGTTCCTTTTAATCAAAACTCGTGTGCCGGTATCAGCTGAGACCTTCCTCCTCCCACCTCCCACGTCGGCTGCGGCTGTTTCTTGCTAACCCGTCTAGACCTTACAATCCGTTTGCTTTCGAATCCAAATGCACCTGAGGCATGCGAACGAAAAAAGAAATTTTCACCTATTTTCATTTTAGGATTGTGACACAGAAACAAAGTCTAAGCACATCTTAAAACAAGAAACAAATTCTTATTTTGTACCATATTGATTGCTGTTATGACCATCTCTAAGCGTTCCTTCTTCATGGATGTTTAATTATTTATTCGATTTATTGCCGTCTTCGATCCTTCACTTTTCTTCATGGACTCTTAACATGGTGGTGAAATATTAATCTTCCTGTTTCATATCCGTGTGGTCCGAATTTCGAATCCCAGTCCGGGTACGTGTTACCCTTATTGAATTATTACGCATGCAGACAAATATTGGGAAAAGAAATTATATTAAAATCGGCCACCACCGTTTTTCTCAGTCCTTCTCAGTTCACCGTTTATGTACATCTGTAACACCGTAGGTATATATATATATATATATATATATATATATATATATATGTGTGTGTGTGTGTGTGTGTGTAATGACCCTACTATAAAAACTAAACAAATGTATGTGCAGTTGGTTGAGGCGCTGTGCTACAAGCCGGGAGATCGCGGGTTCGATTAATTATTTCTATAGTAAAACCAACCAGATGAACCAGTGTATCAAATTTATCTTATTTGAAATGACACTCTACATGTTTCGGACGGCATCTCCGTCCATAATCAGGAGTTCAATACCGTGCATACAGCAAACGGCATTTGCTTGTTGCTGTATGCACAATCTTGGACTCCTGATGATGGACGGAGAGACCGTCGGAAACATGTAGAGTGTCATTCCAAATAAAATAAACTTGATACACTGGTGCATCTGGTTGGTTTCACTGTAGAAATAATATTACGATGCACGGCCCTATGAACGTCAAACTTAACTTCATTCTTCTGGCCGCACTATATCCCTGGGGTCGATTCAGCTTGTGACAGAAATGGGTAAAAGTGTGTCTCCAGGAGTGCAGAGGTGGCCCGTCCCTAGGGCTGAAAAACCGTATCACCTTCACGTGCCAATTATCTGGAAATCTGGGATCCTAAACGCCCTGGAGCTGTGAAAGTCTGACGAGGCTGTATGGGGATAACTTTACATATTTTGCACACATTCCCCCTTTTTCCATCGTCCAGTAATGGTTTCTTTTATACCAAAATATTGTCAACCTTGGTGAAATTTATGCGTTTATACTACACACGCACACACACACACACACACACACACACACATATATATATATATATATTCTCATGAATACATCAGTTATTCTTTAGTAATTCTATCGCAGTGTTAGACTCCAGTTTAAATGTGATGGCACACGGTGACGCACGGGAGGGGAAGTGAAGGGGAAACTGGCGAATGGAGTGGGTAGCCAGTACTCTTCACACTACCTCGGAACATAGTTTACCCAGCATTACTACCGCTGATGCGCACAACTCGGATGCCAGTAGTCGACTGAACTGACGCCCCCCGCCAATTTAAATGGACTCGTCCGTTTCGCCGAAAGACGAAATCTGGTTTCTGCGCGTGTACCATCATATTTCAATTGGCCTCTACACGCTGTACTGTCTCCCTCCCCCTCCACGTCACCCCCCGTTGGACGATGGATCACTGTCTTTGTACATATTAAGGCGATTTTATTAAATTGGAAAAGAATGATAAAAATGCGTATTTTTCAGCAGGAATGGCGACTTGATATATGAATTTTGGCGTTTTGTTGACCGTGCATCTCAGTATATTTATCTCAGTATTTAACCAACTTGATGAACAAAATTTGTTTCACAGTAAGTTTTATTTCATGCCTCTACATGTTTCGAGCACATATGCTCGAAACATGTAGAGGCATGAAATAAACTTATTGTAAAACAAAAATTTTGTGCATCAAGTTGGTTAATTACTGAGATAAATATAAATGATATATGAAGTATACTTGATATATTAGTGAGTCTGACCCTCTTAAGATAATGTATATTTATTCATGCTACGTACCCATTCACACGTTTAAAAATCATGCGCCACTAAAAAAAAGTCTATTCAGTCAGATCTGCTGGAAATTGGCTACTACAGAACTTATGGCTACGGGCGAAGGGCGACTGTGTGATAGAAAAGGAGAGAATGTGAGACAAATTTGTCGATTCGGAAACTTTTTCCCCTGCAGTAATTTGTCTGTCTGTCTGTCACACGTATATAAACTTTTAATGTTCGCCGCATAAATGACATTTATTTATCGGCAGAAAGCTGCATGCATTAGAGCTGCGTTTCTCTTAGTTGCACATGAAGTTTTGGGAATTAATTAAATGACGTAATTTGCGTTGTTAGAAATTAGTTCTAGATGATTTTTTCAATTTCGGTGTTCATAATTTTATTAATGAAAGACATAGAAATAGAATTTTACCTAATCAGACGTTCAGGTGACCGTGAATCGTGATAAATTCTTATAATAAAAGCAACTAGTTGCACTAATTTCTCAAATTTACTTATGGAATAAAACTCTACATGTTTCGGACAATTCTGTGTCTATCATCAGGAGTTTTTTCACTGTACACACAGCAATGGTATATGTCATACAGATTGCGAGCAGGATCAGGACGGGACTGAGTTCCGTCCTGATCCTGCTCGCAAGCTGTCAGCAAACCTGTATGACATATACCATTGCTGTGTGTACAGCGAAAAACTCCCGATGATGGACGGAGGAACTGTCCGAAACATGTAGAGTTTCATTCCATAAGTAAATTTAGTAAATTTGAGAAATTAGTGCATGTAGTTGGTTTTTTATGTGAATAGTTTTGTCTCTGTGTTATATGGGTGTGAATCGTGATCTCTCAAATTGAGGGAGAAACGTATGTTGAGGGTATTCCAGAAGAGGTTGCTGAGGATCATTTTAAACTAAAGGGGATGAGGTAGGAGGAGGGCTGGAAGAGACTGCGTAATGGAAGCTGCATGTTTGCACTTCTCCCTAAACATTATTCGGGTGATCGGATCAAGAAGAGTTAGATGGGCGGGGCATGTAGCACGTAAGGCGGAGAGGAGAAGTGAATACAAGGTCTTGGTGGGGAAAACTGAGGGAAGAAGATTACTTAGAAGACGTAGGTGTACGTGGGAAGGTAATATTAAATTGGATTTTTTAAGAAATAGGATGTGAGAATGGATTGGTTTGATTTGGCAAACATATAGGGATAAATGGCTGGCACTGGTGAAAGAGGAAGTGAACCTTGTGTTTAAAGAACCATCGCCTTCTTCAGAGGGCCTCTTCAGCGTGGAGTTATTTAGTTTTATTAATTAATACATAAAACTTGAGAATTACAATAAAATATATGAGATGTGAAGTCTGCCTAGCGGATATCGATTTTGTGTCTTTTGTGATGGTCTTTAATACGTCAGTTGACTGTTAGTCAAGTTGCGTTCTTTCGAACTCGGATATGTTACATGTGTATTCTTAACCTTGGGTAAATTCTACATTTATTACACCTTCGTTGAACAACGTAGTAACAAAATCAAATTAATATTGTCTCAATTAAACAAAAGCGTAAATATAAGTAAATTGTGTTAGTGAAAAACGAAATATGAGTTTAAAAACTCCAAACAAATCAAATGTGACGCACAAATTTTAATTCTAAGTTTATAAACTATTCTTAACTGAACTAAAGATCGTCAATATAGATTTTAGTAATATTTTAATATTCTGCGGAAGCTATATTATCATTAAGGGTGAAAAAACACAGTGAAACCTGCCTAATACGGAACCGTAAGTGGCCGGAATTTTTTTTTCCGTTACAGGAAGGCTTCGTTTCACGCAGGTACTTGAATCTGGGATCCTCCGACTGCATACATTTTCCGCTAAAGAAGTTTCCCGCTACGTCAGAATTTCTTTTAAGACGGGCTTTACTCTTATTATAATATGAAAGATAATTATCTTTCAGCACTTGAGTAAATGGAACACACGCCCTAATTAAATAACAGTTAACATTTGTGCAGCAACGTTAAACTGTTGAGTAATCCGTAAGTGTATTAGTAATTAAAAACATGAGCAGAATATCAATAACGTGTTTGAATAATACATCATAGTTATAACATTGAAATTTGAAATTTGTCTAATTTATATTTCAACATTCAAGGAGAACACATTGTGTATACATTACAAAGATCAGTGAATTAATGGTGCTTAGAGAAATGAACGTCGTTTGTTGTGTGACTTGTGCGGTACAAAATTCCGCTGTGTGGCAGGTAATATAGTTCTCGAGTGTTAAACGTGAAGGTACGTGAAGTAACCACTGAGGTTTAAAGCAGTGTTTCTCAACCGCTGGGCCGCGGTCCGATACCGGGCCCTGACATCAATTATACCAGGACGCGAAAGATTCTCCTGGAATTTGTCATTTTGGTTTTCTAAGAATTTTTTCATGAATAAATATTCTATAGTGGAAATATTCTGAGGAGAATAATATTCATGAATGTGTCGAAAATCTCAGACCCAAATGTTGGCCTGAGGAAACTACAATATGCTACAAGATTTCATTAGTCCAGGGATTTATAAATAATTTAAATGTAATTTTATATTTGTCAACATGCCACACCGTATACATAAGTGTTCTAACACTGTGAAGTGAGAGAGAAAAACCAACAAGATGCACGAGTTAGATGTTTATTTTTAACAATTTCTCAACATGTTTCGGGCATCATTATGCCCATCTTCAGGAGAACAAGACGTATGTTACTGCATGTGGTGTGCTGCGATGGTTCTGCTCGCACCCTACA
>Ga0131853_10018055_pt1 | contig 12839 bp, 5 predicted proteins | sample TergutLab28metaG_FD_92764 | JGI IMG/M metagenome (GOLD analysis project Ga0131853, IMG submission 92764) | Labiotermes labralis P1 segment gut microbial communities from Petit-Saut dam, French Guiana - Lab288 P1 (version 2) (version 2) | ecosystem: Host-associated > Arthropoda: Insects >...
ATTCCCCGCATTTCACGGAACCCGAAGGTTCATTACCGCACTCACAAGCGTCCGCCACCTGTCTCTATCCTGGGCCCGCCCAATCCAGTCCATATACCCACATCCCACCTCCTGGAGATCCATAAGTGACTCTGCCCTATACAGACTCCTAACATTCCAAGTCCCTATTTTCATCCCTCTTTGCCTGCTACGCGATGCTTCCCCTGGATACCCCCCCCCCCGCCCGGAGATCCGAGTGGTGGAGTAGTTTACCTCCGGATTGTTTTGTCTCCAGAGCAAGTATCCCGCCTGTGACTGTTTCTTAACATAAGTGTTTTACAGGGAATGGTTGTTAGCACGTCGCCCAACCCCCAAGCTGGAGGACCACCCCTCGTCGGCTGTCCGCGACTGCTTATTCAATTTATTCGCAGCTACCCTCCTCATCGGAGGCCGTTCCTCTATCCGCAACCTGAGGACCAGCCATGCCGTGGTGACAGGGACCCACTACATGGAATTATTTATTACTGCATTCTAATATGTTTCGCATATTTAATGGCCACAGAAAACCGTGCGTGTGTGACGAACTATTCACTAGTTTTGCATACATCACAATTCATCGACAATTTGACGCCGTGTACCTTTCAGAAATTTACCCACCACCGTACTACATGACGTCACATTCCAGAAGAGTTCTCTTTAAACTCCGCCTTCAGGACGTCAACCTCGCATCAGAATGCATTACTTACGCCATGGCGTAATATCTCCATCGCTGGCTAGCTGTCTTGACTGCCGACTGGTTTTGCAACAAAATAAAATCAAGACCAATAACACATGCAAAAGCATAACGAATTCATTTTGAAAATCACTACGCTCGAAACGGGACCGGGGGGGGGCACATTAACAATTATTGCCAATTAAAGCCAAGCTCGGTTATAACGTCATAAAGAGGGAATGTCGTTATAAACGAGTGTTTTTGTAACCGAAGAGTGTAATGTTATGGTTAACAGTGAGGAATTAATTGGTACCACAGAATATCTGGCATTATAGACGGTGTATCGTACAAATCGATGTCGCTGCAACCGGGTTCAACTGTATTTCCACCAATATTCGATTTACAGTACTCCTACATGTTTCAACTACAACCCGTAGCCGTCCTAAGAAAGCCGCAACATTTTAAAGACATGTGCGACGTGTTGTGTGTATTGTCGATCGTTAATAGTAAAATTTCCAGATTAAAGTCTCTCGGCTATTAAATAATAATGTACAGTATTATTTAAAAAGTAATAAAATTTTCATACACGAATATTATAAGAAGTTCATAAACTGCTGCATCCAGACATCTCGTGATGGTGAATTTTTGTTCGGGTTTTTAATCGAGTGGAAGATCCACTATGTAAGCACTCCATGTACTTCACTCGTGTTTTTTTTTTTTTTTACAAAATCCAACAATGAACAAAAAAATTATAAACAAAACAAAGGTAACGCATTGATCGCATCAGAACTCAAGTGTTGCCTGATCGCTGCTGTTTCGGACTAAAGACATACTGTACTTCATTCATGTTTTTTTTAAATCCAACAATGAACAAAAAACATTATAAACACAACAAAGGTAACGCATTGATTCGCAACAGAACTCAAGTGTTGCCTGATCGCTGCTGTTTGGGACTACAGACATACTGTACTTCATTCATGTTTTTTTTAAATCCAACAATGAACAAAAAACATTATAAACACAACAAAGGGAACGTACTAATTCGCTACAGAACGCAGGTGTTGCCTGATCCCTGCTGTTTGGGACTAGAGACAATAATTCGTGCGTGACGTAAGAATGTGTCACCTTTCTAGTGACTGGGCGGTGAAAGCTACGTGCGTGGAGACAGCAGGTAGATCCAGTCTGCCGAAAGCTCACGGCAAGTGACGTCAACCCGCGGCCAGCCAGGAATATTCAATGACCCGTAGCGCAACTTCTGAATGCTGCCAACTGACAAGAGTCATGCCTGCAGAATGTCCCAGTCACGTACTTCCGCTTACGAAATAACTCCATAGAGCACAGTCCTGTTTTTCTTGGTAACATAATTGTTCCTTAGTCCATACAGAAATTACCGACAGGAACAGCCCTAAGGTTCATAACCGAGTTCGCTAGAGCTCGCCAGCTGTTCCTATCCTAAGCCAGATGAGTACAGTCCACGCCATTTCACCGTCCAAACCATCCGTCCATTCCGATGCTCTGTGTAACACTTCGTAACGCTGGCATTTTTTGTTTTGCGGTGACGAGTTTCTAATCCCTCGCCCAAACCTCCGGCTGTAGGACGACACCTCGTCGACTGCAGACATCGGCCATACCTGCAGGCCGCAGTTCCATCCACAAAACCCAAAACGGGCAGGATGTGTCAGGACTGGGTCGTCCACTACTAATTACGTATCCAACTCGTGATACAGGCTACAAACTGTGATTCAGAAATGTATATGCCCAATGGAACACCTACAGCATATGCTAAGCTGGTTCGGGCGCCCGGTGAATTTTTTTTGGGGGGGGGTCCTCCACCAAGGAAGGACCAGCAAGGGGAAAGTAAGGAAACAACGGAGAGTTCACCGTACAAGAGACGGCTGCAGGCCGCTAGTGCCGTCAACAAGACAAATCACTACCTAAGAACGTCCGATACTACAGAGAAAGACGAAAAACGTTTGCAAAATACTGGGACCCCGGTCCTCCTTCCGGACCTCCGGACCCCGGTGATTTGCACCGGCTTCCTCCCATTCCACCTCTCAACACCCCTCTCGATGGCACTTCTATGACGGGCATATCGAATTGACATTTCCCAAACTTGGATTCACGATACCCCTCCCCCCCCCAAAAAAAAACTCTATCAGCATAGCAGCCCCGCGGCTTCTTCCGTCCCTTGTACAATGTCATAATCGGTTCGAACCCCACTCGGGGTACACACGTATCAATGTCTGCATTTCTTCTGCGTTTGTGTTGTCTGAACGCACGAAGAGGTCTTTGGATGGGAGAGGCATAGCAAATTCCAATGAACAAAAAGGCCTATATAAACCCAGTAGCTTAGACCTAAGTCGCATTTGCTCCACAGCACAGAAGATGAAGACGAAGAAGAAGAAAAGTACAAGAAGGAGAAGAAGTAGAAGGCCTACATTTTTTGACATGGGCTGGCTCAAGATAGGGACAGGTGGCGGACGCTTGTGAGTGCGGTTAATGAACCTTCGGGTTCCGTGAAATGCGGGGAATTTCTTGACTAGCTGCAAACCAGTTAGCTTCTCAAAAACGACTCTGCACCATGGAGTAAGTAAGTAAGTAAGTAATTATTTAATTAAGGGTTTAGTGATCTCAAGCAATAGTTGCTGTCCGATGAAGAGGGTTACGGAGACCAGTCGTATAGAGATCACGTTCCCATTACGCGTTTCGTCAATACACTCCAAACAAAGAACACACTCGATCAACTTATCATGAAAAAGCGCCCCTTAATTGGGCGCTGTCGTGTTTGCTTCGCAATCAGGAGGCCACACTGTAGCAGGCACTACCGAGGTCTCCTTTCACGACCGGAACTATGGTGTCTTTCCCTGCCTGAGCGTTTCCGGCATACAGTAGCTAATAGCATTCCGGCCGCCACAGCTTACAAACGATACGACAGTACACACACTTGGGCTTCAGAGTTGATTACAAGCCCTCCGGCTGGAGGATAAAAACATGAGAAGTTTTGTTAATGTGTGGTGGTGGGCCTCCATCGCAGTGGGTTCGATAGAATAAAAATGCCTTGCTTACGTCGCTCGAAGTGACCCAGCAGTTTTACAGCAACGAGTTACCGCGCCTTCCTCTTGACATACTAACTGCATACTGTTAAGTTCCTTCGAGAACTCGACAGTCTTTCAGTTTCCAAATGAAATACAGATATGCGTCGCTTAATGACGGGGATACGTTCTGTGAAAAGCGTCGTAGGCGAATTCGTCGTTGAGCGAACGTCATAGTGTGAACTTACACAAACCTAGACAGTATAGCCTACTACTACATACCTAGTATATATAGCCTACTGCTCCTAGGCTACAAACCTGTACAGCATGTTACTGTACTGAATACTGTAGGCAACTGTAACACAATGGTATTATAATATTATATTATAATATCATAATCTTATGGGACCACCGTCGTACACACGGTCCGTCGTTGACCGAAACGTCGTTATGTGGCGCATATCTGTACAAAGGGTCTATCTGTAGCGAAGACAGTGAAGTCGGTATATCGACTAGCTACGGGCTGGATGGTTCGGCGTTCGAATCCCGGCATGGAAAACAGATTTTCTCTTCAACAGTACCGTCCAGACTGGATCTCAAGCCCAACCAGCCTCCTTGTCAACTTACAACGTAATTCTTTTCCGGGGGGGGTTTAAAGTGGCTAGTGCAAGAACTTGACCACTCGCCTCCATCTAGCGCCGAGGTTAACAACAAGTGGAAGTACACCTCTGCTCCCCTATACGCCTTCATAGCGTGGGCAGGGACAGCTTCACCTCTTTTACCTTCAACGACGGCACTTTTGGTATCCCAAAGTTCACTGCCGCTTTCGTACGAACCTTCCAGTGTTGCACACCCCCAGCCAGTTGAATCCAGTTCACACAATTACATTAATCATTTACGATCCATTTTAATATTACCCTTCTCTTTATGCTTTTAACTCCCCTTCAAGTTTACCGATCAATATGCTGTGCCGGTATTCATTTCTCACACACCGAAATCATGCCCTGTTGACCTTCCATCGCAGCCCTTTCGAGTTACACGCCCAATAATCCAGTCCGAAAAGTACAAATTCTAGACCCCTTATTGCACTATTTCCTTGCGCCTTCTGTAACTTTTCTTCTCCACATCGCCCAGACCGGCTGTGGGGCCCACGCGGTATCCTATAAAATGGACACGGAGGTTTTAAACCTGGAATAAAGCGGCCGGGCATGGGGCTGACCGCACACCTCCATCTCCTGCCGAGGTTAAGAATTAGTGGAGCTATACCTCCAGTCTCCCATATGATTTCATTGCGGGCACAGGGTCTTTAACTTTACCGGTCTCCTGCTGCGTCCGGTTGGGTTGAGGTATTCCACATGCACATTAAATAGTGACTGCATAAAAAAAGAGATGATTCAGACTCCGGCAACAATACAGGTATGCGCCGCATAACGACGTTTCGGTCAACGACAGATGGCATATACGACGGTGGTCCCATAAAATATAATATTATAATACTTCGCATTGTTTTACAATTGTCTACAGTATTCAGTACAGTAACATGGTGTACAGGCTTGTAGCCCCAGGAGCAATAGGCTATACCATATAGCCTAGGTGTATAGTACGCTATACTATCTAGGTTTGTGTACGTACACTCTATGACGTTCGCACAACGACGAAATCGCCTAACGACGCATTTCTCAGAACGTGTCCCCGTCGTTAAACGACGCATATCTGTAATACGTTTAAGGGATACACGTTTCGAAACTAAAGTAGGTCTACACGCACTGTACATCACAAAGTATAAGCAGACACCTGTGTTTGTCACCTCCTGTGGTAAGCTGGAAGTATCTCGGTCACAAAACGGCGTTCTGTTCTGAATGATCCTTATGAGACCAGTGTCATGGTAAATTACACTTCAGAGAAACGTACAGAAAACAGATGTCGTGTCTCTAAAAAGAAAATTCATCGACGCAGAAAAGATAAACACTAAGCCGTGAAGGAGTACACAGGGGGGTAGAGTTCCATGCTTTCTTCATACTGTTAACAGACACACTAATGACGTTCTCACGTCTCTGGTTCATGTTAAGAGCTGGGCGGATTTCAAAGCCGGTGTCGGAGTAGCAGCACAGAAATAAATCCTGGTTGTTACATGCACGGCATTTCTTTTATCGTTTCGCAGAGCACGGCAGCTTTTTATCGAACAGAAAAAAAAACTGCGCATCCGCCTGCACAGTGCGTGAAAGGGACACGACAAAAGAGACACCCTGTATAAATAATACTCTAAACGCTTATCTTGATTACAAAACAAATCCGTGTGAAGATCTAGCAGAACTATGCATTCATATTACCAGTTAACAACATCGAATATAATTTGATACAGTACCGAATATCGCCATTTTCCTCAGACACTTCACGTAAAATACTACCACTCCCCCCAGCTTCAGCCTTGCCACTACAATTCGGTGTCACAAACCTAGCAGAACAAAAAATGAGAGTGAACACCCAATATTACTGGCAGGCGCACAATCTGTACAAGTAACCACAAAACATGTCGTCAATATTGCATCTCGAGTTCCACTTCTGGCAGTTCCAATACACAGGGCGTTTCATAATGTTCTCCGTGATTACAAATATTTATAACAAGAAAAACCAAAGGACCTACCTTAATGGAATTGTTCACAGCCACGGGAAAACTGAAAAAGCTTATTTTTTACAACTAGAGACGTTCGATGTGTGCACCACTGGTGACACGGAACACATCGATACGATATTCAAGTTCTTGCCACAAACGCGTCAACATGAGTGCATCGATATTCTTCACTGCTGCAATGGTCCGTGCCTTCAGGTCGGCGAGGTCACGAGGCAATGGTACTTTGCATGAAATGCACGTCGCACAATAACCACAGACTTACTCGTGTGATATTCCAACATAAAAAACGACTTCTCCCCCGGAGCGGCCATTTTCTAACTACATACACTCGCATCGCCTAGCAGCAGAAATGTGAACTACGATGAAAAACAACTTACTGGGGGAAAATTTTTTTTTTTTAGTTTTTCCTTTTATCAGTACAGGTTTCGTAAATGCGTGTCCTACGGTTTTCCCACAATAAATTTTTGTAATAACGGAGTACATTATGAAACACCCTGTATTACATAAACATACCTGCACGCAAGTTTATTGCACAATTAACTAGAGGTGTATGTCGGGCCTAACACTGAATGAAATCGATAAGCAAAAGGGTAAGGCTATTGCTTTTTTAAAAAAAACTGGACAGGGCAACCAGGCGTCACTGATTGTAATGGAGTGCCGTAACACTTGGCCCAAGTAACAGGATATACCGTATTCGTCGTCCCATTACAAAATCTGTTGCAACATAAGACTAGAAGTTTTAATTCCCTAAAATTTACAGGAATCCGTAAATTATAAATTACTACGCTAACGACGAACACGACGATGATACACGAGAAGTCAAATATCAGACAAGTCCCACTTCCCCCCCCCCCCCCCATGCCCAACCACAAAAAAAAAATACAAAGATCAACAATCACTGCATGCACTGCTCGCGTCGTCCAATCCAAACACGGGGTACAAATCGAAGACAGGAAATGACTCATGCTACAGGGCAAAGTAAATGAAAGTGGCACCAGATAAGATGCCGATAATCCCGGTTAATGTATACATCAACTTTACACGCTTTCTTCAGTACACGAAATTCCAGCTACGTTCGAATTTATAACCGGACTTGTCGAGGCAAAGCGAACTATCGCGACCCTATTTCCGTGGTAACAAACGTACCAAACGACCGTTTCTCCTATCCCTGCGTACTTCGTTTTAGTGTCACCGCATCGAATGCGTATGATTATTAATTTCGTAATAACTGTAAAACCTAACCGGCACAGATATAAGTGCAAAAAACAAAATAAAAAAGCAACATAACATCACAAATATAAAGGTAAAGTGATCCCGTTACAGGCCCGGTGTGGCCCAGAGGGTGGGTAGAGGTATAGCTCTACTCTTTCATGACCGCGGCACTAGAAGGTGGGTGAGTGGTCAGCAGCACGCCACGGCCGCACTTTACCCCCGGGAAAGACCCGGTACCCATTTTACAGGAGGATGGGTGGACCCCAGGGCCGGTCTGGACGGGTTGGAAAATCTCGTCCCCACCGGGATTCGATCCCGGACCGTCTAGCCCGTAGTCATACCGACTGAGCTACCCGGCCCCTCAACCTCACAAAGAGTGGCCTATATTACTAAGCGACAAAGCGCAGTACCCTCCACTGCATATTCTGAATCACATAACTTCCAATAGAAACAAGCTTGAGTGGTACGTTTATATGTGGATTTGCAGGCAGTTTGGGCGCGTTCTAAAACAAATAGCAAAAAGTGACTATCAGCTTCGTCATCTCTCTCCGTCCGTCTGTCCGCATGGAACAACTCGGTTCCAACTTTACAGATTCTCGTGAAACTTTACATTTGGAATCTGTTAACTAAAAACTGCCAAGTAAAGTTCAGTGTTGACTAAAGTCGAACAGAAGTAACGGGCACCTTACGGGAAGACTGACGTACGTACGTGGCCACGGTGGGCAATGTTCTCTGTACGCCACGCACTGAGGCCGAGGAAGAAGCTGACGATCTAAATATAACAATCCAGAACGATCGATTCTAAAACCGTTATTGCTAAAAATACGGAGAAAAATTTACATGAATAACAGAGCGGACAGGCCAGAACACTACGTCTGCGTACATTTCCCACCTATTTTAATCGGTAGGTCTAAATCTCATTGGGCAGTGTTAATACTCAGCAAATAAATACTCGTATTTACAGACCACAGTCGATAGAATACCGGTAGCGACAAATGCGAGTGTTTGCACGCAGGTTTAAACCGGAATTTACGCATTTGAGAGCACATGTTTAAACTTAACCTAAAAAAAATCTATATCAATGCAACAAATACGTTTTATATTGCATCTTTCAAGACACACACTGAATACTGTGTGCATGAAATACCTGTACATCCCATCCAATGAATGCCGACGGCGCCCAAAGACAAAGGAGGCCAACGATAATACAAAAAAATTACAACCACTAACAAAGCCCTTCATGTGGAAGCTGTATGGTACTGGACCACAACACAGGGCCCTATTATTCTTTCTACAGAGTCCTTCCGCCATCTGACAAATAATGTTTATTACCCGCAGCCGCTACTCCGCTGAGCTTGAGGACAATCGGATGAGGGAGACATGTTAATAAGATAAGAGAGCCGACAGGAAGTGACAAAAGATATTTGTCAGATACCTGCGTGTAATTCAGAAATACAATAAGCTTAATCCTTTAAGCGTCGAATGAAATCCCATCTGCCGGCATTACAGTAGGAGCTCACCATATTTTCCACGTTAGTCGGATAAGGGTTAATGTAAAGTAACTTCACGGAGCACAGTTCTCCTTCACAAACTGGTAGCTAAAGAACCGCTCGAGAAATTTTTGTATTTCATAAAACATTAAATGTCAACATCGCAGAAACACGAGCACTAAACACACAACAGGCTCAGTAACACGTACTTGCAACTGAGAGGTATTTTTGGAGAAGAACCGCAAGGAAATCAGGGGAAAAGGGTGACACCATTAGAGTACGTATGGACGTAGGGAATGATTTGTTAGGAGTAAGTCGGTGCTAGCGGTTGCGATGCTTTCGACACGCAAAGAGAACACCAGGCCCGAAGGAAAGAGACCACTTGGAAGACCCAGGCGTAGATGGGAGGACAATATTAAGATGAATCTTCATGAAGTGGGATGTGGGGAGTGTGGACTGGATCGAGCTGGCTCAGGATAGGGACAGTTGGCGGGCACTTGTGACTGCGGTAATGAACCGTCGGGTTCCATAAAATGCGGGGAATTTCTTGACTAGCTCAAAACCTATTAGCTTCTCAAGAAGGACTCTGCCCCATGGTGTAAGGAAAAATAAGTAAAGAGAACACCATGACACAGATTGTCATGGAAAATCGTATAATAGGAACCAGAGGGAACAGCAAGGAAGAGAAGACCCAAAGAAAGATGGATGGAGTAAGACAAAGTACGTCTAACCATGGACTGGTGAAAGAAGTTACTAGGGACATGGACAAGTGGTGGAACTTAGTTGTGGCCGAAGTGAAACCACCGTTCTGTGGACAAATCTGTCTTAACCTCAGATATTGGAGGTTAATTTATGAATTTATCAGCCGAGCGGTAGCTTGCAATTCAGATATTCTATGACAATCGTGCGACTGCCAACCACTAAGAGCAAACACTCACTACATAACAGAAGAACACTTTATTTACTACATACATGAAAATTCTACATCCGTCGGACGCTAATCTGATCAATCTCTACTCTATAAGCACGACTACAAAACTGTCTGTTGTGCGTGACGAGAAAAACTACAAAATTCTTGATTTCAAACTTTCGCCGTGTTCTGAATCTTGTATGCTTTCTTCTGGTTAATTCCCCTGCGTCTGAATTTTATATGCCGACATTTCGGAACAGTGTGTCTGTTCCATCTTCATAGGCAGATACCTACCTGCCTATGAAGCTGGAACAGTGTTCCGAAACGTCGGCATATAAAATTCAGACGCAGGGGAATTACCCAGAAGAAAGCATACAACAAACTAAAACATACTGTATCTTACTCGAGCCTTCCTGTTCGCGGTATAGAATTTCAGTCATTTCAAACGCGTACAAGAAGAGAACAGCTGTGTTTTGTTTTGAAGGGGAAGGAAAAACGAAACTGGGGGCAGGCTCCATCCAAATTTTAATCACGTGTTGGCTTTTGAAATGACTTTAAAAGGCTGGGAGGGTAAGGAACACTGTACTGTAAACAGCAGAGCTAGTCGTCACAATTCCTTGGACGCTGATAACAATGATGGTAACGATGATGATGATGATGAGGTTCAAAATCGTTTTCAAAATGCTTTCTCACTGGAATTTGGTGGCGCCCAGTTACAAAGATCGGGGGTTAACAAGACATGTTACTTCTTTACACTGAACTCGTAATGAAGTCACGTTTCAGATCTGAGTTCTTCTGGCACCGCGATGGAAGCCTCAAACCACGCGAAGTCACGTTGTCCTGGAGTAGTGCGTCACTGATTATTACTGCCGTCTTTTGGCATCACTGCACGACTCTTTTCACGCACAGCACAACGGTCAAGCCTATCCAAATCCGAGTCTCTGGGACACAATTTCCATTGTATGTATGATCGTTACAAGGACTATCCTAGCGATACGAAACGCTTCACAACGGCAAACTCATGTACAGTCACGCAAAGCCGTGACTATGCAGGTGAGTCGGACCATAACAAGACACACACTCTAAACAAAGTCGACACAAACTGTGCATTAACACAGCACGAGGTAATTCGCTCGTAACTTCTACAAATGCTCTGCGGAAATTCAGTACATTCTGTGCCGGTATATTTTAACTCACAAAATTACTCTAAGACAACATATTCGACAAGAATAGTGCTTACAGGTAAAACGTCAGGTAAGAAGGCGTAACTAATTAACCCGCAGACCAAGAGTCCTTCTTGAGAAGCTAACAAACTTTTCACGTAACAAAGAAATTCTCAGTATTTTACGTAACCCGACTGTTCTTGACCATCTACACAATATCCTGCCACCTGTACCTATCTTAACCTTTTGGCGCCGGAATTTTTTTTTTTTAATTTTAGCACACCTGTATATAAAATGTGAATAATACAGGTACCAAATACGTTACAATTATGAAACAAACTGCATTTTGAATGGGAGAAAACGGAGATTATATACCATGTTTAAAATATTCAGTATCTATATTTGTTGAATAAATATATAAAATACAACTTTAGAGGTTAGCGGTGCGGCACGACCACTATAGTTAACATTAGGCGTCAAAAGGTTAAGCCTGTGACTCCAGTCCATTCCCTCCCATTTACTCCTAGGGCCTGAAAGTGGTCCCCAGCCCCAGTTTCCTCACCAAAACCGTTTAAGCATTTCTCCCCCATACCTGCCACATACCCCGTCTATCTCATCCTCCACAATTATATCACCCTAATGCCATTTTGCGAGAAGCAAAATTCATGAAGCTCTGTACTGCGCAAATTTTCACCAGTATCCTGTTACCTCTTCCCTCCTAGAAACAAACACCTTTCTCAGCACACTATTCTCAAACGCCCTCAGCCTATGTTTACCCCATAATATGAGTTGACAAATTCACATCAACATAAAACAGCGGCCAAAAGTATGGTTCTGTACTCACTTTAATTATCAACCAACAAATACACTATATAAAATTTCACATTAAAACACTTAGAATCGCTCCGACATGTTTCGATCCTAAGATCATCCTCAGGGAGCTACGTTGTTCCTTGCTAAAGTCATTTTAAAAACATTCACAAAATAATTCCATTACATTAACAGGGTGTTGTGACAGCATATCGTGTCGTGTAAGAGTACGTTGTTGGGAATGCGTCTGGCTATGGTGTGCGTGGTGTGTTACGTAGTAATATGGTTCTGTAAATTTTAATCTTCAGGTTCTGCGATAGAAAACAGAAACATGAAAGATTCTGTACAAAATTCCAGCAAGGATTCCCCGAATTTAACCAGGTTTTAACTTCTACATGCACGTAATTTTTATCTGTCCCGTCTCGTTCCCAAATATTTGAACTCTCATATTTTCGAAGGAACTCGTAATGAAGATTAAGGTCAGAAACTGCAGAGCCGTTTCACTATCCACTTGCCAGTGGGGGAGGGAGGCAAAAAAAATCGACCAGTTCCTACTCTTACTACTCATTAAGGGAGGGGCTAATGATTTAAGGAGTGACGCAAATTATACACTGTTTATTCCTTACTTACTTACTTACTCCATGGTGCAGAGTCCCTCTTGAGCAGCTAACTGGTTTGCAGCTAGTCAAGAAATTCCACGCATTTCACGGAACCCGAAGGTTCATTACCGCACTCACAAGCGTCCGCCACCTGTCTCTATCCTGGGCCAGGCCAATCCAGTCCATATACCCACATCCCACCTCATGGAGATCCATCCTAATATTATCCACCCATCTATGCCTAGGTCTCCCCAGTGGTCTCCTTCCCTCCGGTTTCCCCACCAAGACCCTATACACCCC
>Ga0131853_10018056_pt1 | contig 12838 bp, 10 predicted proteins | sample TergutLab28metaG_FD_92764 | JGI IMG/M metagenome (GOLD analysis project Ga0131853, IMG submission 92764) | Labiotermes labralis P1 segment gut microbial communities from Petit-Saut dam, French Guiana - Lab288 P1 (version 2) (version 2) | ecosystem: Host-associated > Arthropoda: Insects >...
ACATATACATTCCATAAGTCCATAGTTCCTCTAAATAACAGTAGGATATGGAATAAATCATAAGGCTAGGTTTAATCTACTCAAAAATGTTACCATCATAGTAAAAACAAGCAAACAAATACTTGGGAAGGATATACAACTAATACAATTACTCATGCGTACTATGATGTTACGATTTTTCAGCGGTGATGGCATGTTCTAGGGAACTGCTGGTACCCATCTACAAAACTACACTGTTCCAGAGTTCAAAATGTAGTAATTCATAGTGCCAACATTCGTTATACACGGCAACTTTAATCATATTTTTATTGCACGTGCATTCACAAGGGCATTTAATAGCGACATTTCGCCTGCGGTATGTTAAAACTACAATTAAAACCAATTAGGCCTAATTGGCTATTTAAAGCCATCATTAAGAAAGTTCGGTTTTAAGGGTCCCGGGCGTTAGGTACAACCTTACCTCTCACGGAAAATATTTGTGGACAGTTCGAGCAAGATATATGCCTTCCCGATTTACTTTCCATGCCGTTTCTCAAACTGCGTTAATTCCTACACTCCAATTTCTGTCCACGGACAACATTGCTTCACTCAATAACACGTTACTTCTCTCTACCACCGCTGACAATTCCCTTGGAATAATCTGCGATTTCAAACTCATGCACTACTCCACGGAAACTAAACTACAAAACTACGGAAAAGGCGCGAAAGGTTATTGTTCTTGAGACGGTCTCGACGAACAAAATTATTCCAGAGGTTCACGCAAGACGGAAAATTTCCGTACTAGATGTATCCAGATGAACCATGGTCAATGAACTATCGACGTAATTACCCATGTCTCCAATCAGCGGGAAATTAGAAAACTTCACACGCTGTCTAGTCTCGTTACTTAAATTACATAAGAACTCTATTCTATTAATTTTCGATGTATTTATTTTAAAGTCTGCACATTCCAAACTCTTTTGTTACTGAATGCAAGAACATAATTTCTTCTGGAGTAACATGGTCAAGGCTCAATATTTTGAATGAAATAACCTCCAAGTCATTGCATCTACACACAGCAAAACATACCTATTGTTAAGATGCAGCAAAGGTGTAAATAAGTCAGTCTGTACTGTAGGAATCAGATCTCTGTAAAGGGCTCCATTGGCTCTATGTCATACATAATAAAAATATCCCAATGTAAACAATGAACAAGTTTGACGGGACAGAATGCTCACCAAGTGTTCTTTCTCAAAGCACGCAGCCAAGTGTGAGAAGTACGTACATACACCATATCAACATAAACTGTTGACTGTCCCTGTCACCTGTAATACTACTCAAATGGGACAACCACAATTCAAGAATATGCAACTGTTCTATCAGCACTTTTGGCCATTTCTGGATTATTTTTTAACCTACAGCCTGATAATCTTATATGTCACACAGCCCTTATATTGCTCTTCACTTCAGCACTCGAACTAGATTTTCTGTGTTAGATGCAAATCCTGTTACACCAGTTGCATTCTGTCTACACATCACTTCAAGAACTGCTCAGGTATTCATGCCACGTCACAACTAAAGCAGGGCAACGTGCTGCACACAGCAACACTTCACTACGTCTGTTGACCAACAATGTAAAGCTTTCTTGCCATCTGAAGTTTCCATGGATGGCTGGGCACAACTTTTCCATCTTATTAACTCACAAATGTGGCATAATGGGTATGTTCAGAGCTCCATGAGTAAAAGTTTATTAATCATGAATAATGGACCTACTCACACACATATTCACTGATATCAAGCTAAACTGTGGAAGAAGCCATCTTTTTAACAATATTTTACCAGGTTAAACTCTAGACACAGTTTCTGAACTAGAAAAGCATCCTTTTTGTTAAATTTAACGTTGATGTACACAGTACTGTCATACAGTCACATACGTAAACCTCGGATACTTCCACTTTAGTATACTAAACTCACTGATAATGGCCCACATGGGCTGAAGCATGTTGGAAGGTATATTGTACATGGTGTAGGATAGTCAAAACAGCAGGGTACATAGTACGCAGAAATTCAGCCTTACAAGATTGGTACGGTTGGCTAAAGGACAGCTATAACATGTTTCATTTTCCTTGGTGGTGGTGGTGGTGGGGAGGGGGAGAAAGTAGCATAATGGTGGAGCACACAGGGCCATCTGGACCTGAGAGTGCTTTTTACATCTGACAACCATGAGGATGATTCACTCAAATGAAGAATAAATCTTCTGAGGGCAAGCAGTTCCTGAAATTTTAAAAGACCGTATGTAACACCTTCATCTGTAGGGTCAAGCACTCTTCTTGGACAGTTTGACCCTGAAGATAAAGGCATATTAGTCCTCCAAAACTACTCATACAAGCCAATGTTACATCCCAGAGGACGTGAGTCTTCAGTAACACCACTGTGAGAACCTGCAACCTGTCAGTACATATTGGACATTTCCAGTGAAATTTGTAGTTTTTGCACATGCAACGGTGTGATCTACAGACAAAAAAGTCACTCTGGGCTTCTTGATTCTTATAAATGGAGTCAAAGCAAAACAGGGTACCCTACCAATAGCCACTCACCATTGAACTTCATGTGGTCTTTGAGTAGCTTGTTTATCACAACATCTCTAACACCTGTAGTTCGTCTACAAATGATCCATTTGAATGATTCAAACTTGAATTCAAGGCAATTCCACATATTTAACCACTGTGGGTGACTTCATCTTGCATTCAGGTAAATACAATAACATGGCATTCAAACTGCAGCCTTCTGAAATATAACACCATGTCATTTGGTAGATAACTAAAAACACTTGAGGGGAAAAAACTGCTGCCCCCCCATTGGGGTAGAAGATACTGACAGCGATGAAAACCTCAAATTTCACAACCAGGCAGTTACATCACACTTCATCCATGCAGCATCCTTGGTCCTCAGAACAAACTGTTCTCCTAAACATTATTAATAATCCGCACTTCATTCAAGATACACAGTGTTTTCTTTGAGGTAGGAAATAAAACTGCTAAGTATTGTTGACATGAGTTTTGGCTTAAAGGGGGCTGACAATATGGACACTTATACTCGTAAAATGGTCGCAAACAAACAAATGAAAACACATACTGAACGCAGAACTCTGCAACAAGGTGAGGGCACAAGGATACTATATTTTTTTTACAGATGTGAGATCTAATGCTCTGTGGTGACATGTTGGTTTCAGTCACACATGCTACTTCCATTTAAAAAATAAAAGCTACTGTGCCAAGTTTCCCTTGTTTACAAGACCAACTCCAGCTGCCCAAACATTAAGAATTGAAATACTTCAAATAATTATAATGGCATCACGACATCTTCCTATTCTCAAATCACATAATCTAATCAATGAACGAAACACTTAAAAACAAGTTTCATATTACAAATTATCAGTTTATTGCTTTACTTTTGCTTATGAAACAAAAAACTCATACCAATAGAAAATGGCAGTATTAATTAATTAATTCAGGGCCTGATAAATCCTCAATCTGGTAGCAAGGTACAAAATTCATATAAAGGAAAACTTTTAAGACAAGAAATGCAGATACGTATAACAATGACAACCATGGATAATTTAAAACTAATCTGCATACACAAACACACCAGGAAAGAAAACTGACACATGTACTACACATTAAACTAATACATATAGAGTAACTCAGAACAGTGGTTATGAAAAAGGGTATTTCTTAAAATTACAAAAATAATAAAAACTGGATGATTTATCCAGTTCTGACAAAAAACTCTAAATTCAACTCTTCACACTAGCATCTTTATTTCTAACAATTAAATGTCTTTGAATTCAAGAAGAGAGTTTAAGACAATACAAAATACTTTTAATCTACCATTGCTGCCTGATGAAGCTATTTGGCAACATGTTGATCATAAAAATTCACAGAGTCCGTGTTCCTTTAACTGATCTTCCCTGACATCTAGTATCATCCACACCTACAACTTTTATAGTCCACCACAAAAAAGAACTGAACCATTTCCAGACTAGAATACATCCAAGAAATTCCAATTTCTGAAATATTACAACACATCCAAGAAATTCAAATTTCTCAAGTATCCAAATGTTCCTCACTATGGATTCCCCACTTGTTTCGATACACTCATAATAAATATTGAACAAAAAATAAAACATCAACTGCAACTTGAAAAAAAAAAACTTGTTTGAAGCAAAATGTCAGGTAATTGAAGTTTCACACTGATCTCAAGAAATGGCTCTGGAAGTGCTACATATAATTCACACACCACTACTATATTGTCAGTATGAATCTGAATGCAAAGGACCTACACCTCGTGGGTGAAAAAAATCAACTTCAATAATGTCAAGCACCGACAGCTGTTTGAACAGTGCCAAATTATCATTTATGCAACAATTAACCTTGCAACAAACAGTACTTGCAAAATAAAGAGATACATAGTTGCACTTAAATGAAAATACTGTAAGTCATGGGCAACAGTCAGAATACTAAATGCAAGCATTCTGTTCATTTCAGACTTAAACAAGCATCAAAATTCAAAGTTCATCTCAAAAACCTAACAAACCCCTTGAATTTAGGGGATGACCATTCACACTTCCTTCCAATAACATACCTTCTGAAGCAAACAGCCCACAAATATACAGCAGATTTAATCTTCAACCCATAAAGCTGGAAAAGTTTACTGCACATTTCAATGAAACACAACTCTACAAACAATATAACAAGAAAATGTACTTTAATTCTGGTATTACTGAGCAAATGTACAAACATTCAACTGAGACTTAAGTAATGGAAGCATTTCTGATTTTTGTTTGGTACAAATGGTTTACAAGAACAACAGCATTTTACGTATTACAGATGATGCCTTTGTAGCCCTAACTACCTATGCAGCCCAGCAAAACATCAACTGGCTGTAAAAGTTGTATCAACTGGAAATTTTCATCTTCTGGGATGCGTCACTGTGCTGATACGTGTGTCGTTTCCAATGCTTCGAAGGATTCTAGTGCCTTCATCTTCGGATTCAAGCATTCCAATAACACCACACTGCTTGGCCGTGAACATGAATGTAGTACAATCCTTCAAAACTTTGGGTACTACACAGGGTTACATCCCAGAATATTTGAGTCTTCAGCAACACCAATGCTGTGAAAACCTCAAATCTCCCATTATTTCAACTGATTCCACAATTACTTTTAGTACCACAAAAAAAGGACAGGGGAGAGGGGTTGAAAACAGTCCCAATGAACAGGCCTATGGAGATTCTTGCAATTCATGAAATGATGAAACTGTAAGGACCTAGGCCATGACCTAAATTTTACATGCTTTAATTACAGCATATCTCAGTTACCGGAAGGCATATGATATATTTGCACAATCCACAACAGCTCTACACTTCAGACTTCTTAATTATTAGAACAGTCAATAAACACGGAGCACATTCCCTTGTAGAACAGTATACACAGCAAAACAGAGCAATGCAATAATCAGTAAAAGATTTTTAATCTATATCAGTTGGATCACAAATAATGTATATCCATTTGTTTAGAATTTTACATATGCTAAGCCAAATTCATGACAGCATCTAAAAACATATTATTAAAAAATACTTGGGGAATGTTACAAAGATTTACGCTTTCTGTCAAAAATTATGCCCAATACATTCCAGTTTTCAAAACTATCAAATGTGTGGATGGCATCAGTTTTCATACCACTCACCTATTTCCTAAGGCTATTGTCAATATGAGGCTACTTCTGTCACAGGATGGTCTTCAAATGCATGGTGCGAAGATGATTCAACTTCACTAGCACTATTTGTTGAGGTACAGTTTGATGTTTTGACTGATGAACTGAAAGGCTTTGTTTTCCTTGTCAGGTATGCAGAGCGTGGGAAGGGTTTCAGTACAACACCAAACTTCCCACTGCGAGGTCGAGCGGCTCGATACAGAGCCACTGAAGACAAACTCAGAACTTTTCTGTTGGAAGAGACAGTATACAGGAACAAAACAGCACGTACATAACTGGAATTTAACCATTACACATCATACACACTAAAGAAAATGTTGTTCAATTCGGTTTGTAGAAAATGGAGATAATAAACATGGTGCATTCAAATATGCCAAAATCTGACATTCCTGTCAGTTCACACTTCATAACAATCACAGCAAATCATTATACCTTACATACCTCCTGCAACAGAGAGTCAGTTAAACTTTGCAACCATGTGCAGGCATGTGGAGACACCACTCAGACAATAATTAGTGGCTGGTTTAAATTATTAAACTCCGAAATAAGGTTCGAATGAGCTACTCCTGCTAAGGGTGTAATACTCTTGCCTTCATCAACACAAAGGAAAAGTAGCACAAGCAACACAGAAAAATTAAGAAATATCAAACACCAGAGAAAAAGAAGAGGTGAAGAAACAAAGAAAAAGGCAAGGAAAAAGGGAACAGAAATTACGTATAAAGGTGCACACTTAATGTTCTTACTTTGCTAAAGAACAATACTATGAAAATATATACTTGACACCAAGATGAAGTTCCATGCATTCCAGAGACACTGATATGCATTTGATGAGTTGCAACCTTTATTTCTGACAGCTACATTTTCTTTCTTTGTTAATTTATTTAGTGATGTCTAAACTACCATCTTTAGCAATCAGTGGTAGACAAAAGAATACGAATATGGAGTAACAAACATGACTGTTTTTTTTTGGACATTGTCCATTGTCTCAGGCTAAAAGAAGCCAAACATTTCAGAGAATGGATCTGTTTCCAGCTTCAGATGGAAAAGGGGACACAGTGAAAGCCTACTCCGGTGGGCAATGTACAAAGAAATAACCACATTTCTAAAAATTATACACCATTTTCATAATGTTTCTAATGTGGGTGGAATGATACTGACAAAGGGAAACCTTGCTGGGGAAAAGGAACCAATATATTTTGAATAAGAGGCTGAACACAAGTGCCTGGCTTGCATAAAAACTGTAAAAATGCTCTGCAAGTAATACACCTACATGCAAAATGCTATGTACTCTAAGACTGAACTAAATGATGGCTATGGGTCTGGCAAAGAATGGCCACTGCCTGCATACAAGAATAACAGGTGTATATATGACCTTGCACCCACAGTGTGCTCAAATGGTATCTCATCAGTGAATGGACTATGGTAATCTTTGAATCACACTGATTACTGTTACTACATCTACTATTTCATTAAGCACACAAAGATTATATATTATATTAAATTACCAACATAATAAATCATATTTCTGGACAAACACAATTTATCACAGTGATGAGATGATATACCAGTTCATTCACACAAACAGAGGACACAGATGCACAAATGTGCACATGTTACATGAACTACATACATCTGTGCATGGGCACACATGAATACACACACACTACTCATCCACTTACCTTTCAACAAGACGCTGTGCTTCATTTCTTTCTTCGTGTACTGGTGGAGGGCTTGGGCTTGTTGGCAAACTGTTCAACTGGCTGGCAGAGGACTGAAAAATGTAGATTTTAGTCATGGGCTGCCAAATTCTTTGGAATCATGGGTAACTAAGAGTGGCTTATAATTTATGGCATGCACAGTAGTGGTGGAGGTGGTGATGGTGATGGCATTGATAGTAGTAGTAGTCGTAGTAGTAGTAGTATCAGCAGCAACAGCGGTACAAAGGGCAAGAACAGCAACAATGTGGGAAATGAACGTATAATGTAACACTGGCATATTCGGATCTTTGCGTGCTGATTTATTCACTTGGTGTGTGTACTGTCCCAACTGTTTGAGGGACTATGTCACCCTCTTCAAGCAACCATTCAGCTTTCTGGAGGTTGTGGAAGATACTTCTCCTTTACAGAAAATACAGTGTTCCCCTTAACACACATATCAGTTGAGCCACCGTGCCACAGTAAGTTCTGCGGTGAAAAGAGAGAGGGATATTCGAAGTGTTGCCATGGAAACACAACAGTGAGTTCTATTTTTCATACTTGAGCTACATATGTCACTGTTACTAACAGATGCTCTGTCACTTTCTTACGGCAACACTTGCTCACCAAATCCTGTGCCATATTATGTTAATTACCTATGCCTGGCTGGCTCTGCCATTTTTTTTTTGCAATGATCTAATGAACGGCATGACTTTCCACGAAAAATGCATATAATATGAAATAGGTGGTTTAATTTTTTACACAACTCTTAACTGAAACATTCCTCAGTCCAAGAAAAATTGAGTGTGAGAGTACCAAAAAGTATGCATGATAAAGTACTGTGGTTTTCACATAAAATGGCACATAATTGTCTCTGATCATAACCAAACTTAAATCTTCCTGACATATTTTAATACCAATGCCCAAAATAAAACTTTATGAAAATTCATCCAGTGGAAGCTGAGATGGATATTTATGCAAAACCGGTGGATACAAAAACTCAGTGGTTTAGTCTATAGCCGCTGTCATGTGCTACCATCACTCACAGACCTCATTTCATCAGCAAAATATGATTACACAAAACCACAAAATTCTATGTCTATGACCATATATATATATATATATATATATATATACACACACACACGGTCATAGACATGTTATGTGTGTATACACACACAAAACAAAACAGTAGATCTTTATTCTTAGTCAATGTCTCAAACATACTACAGACTAAGTGTACAAAACAACTAGTAATTCAAGTTTTGTATCACTACTTGCATACTGCTACACACTATGCAAATCTACTGTAATATGATAATTCACTTCTTTGTAAAGACAACAAAGACATAATCCACAAAACACTAAATCTGCTCCAAGGAAGTCCAGTTGCAGATAACACCTGCAATATATGAAACGGGATCTGAAGTTCTGTTATGAAAACACATCACTTCAGGCTGGTATATGTATGAATCAATTTTGCATGTAGAGTGTAAATGGAATGATTTCGTCTTGTGTAATTGGAATGACGTGCAACGAACACTTTGTAGAATTTGGCATGTGACAGATGCAACTTGAGAAAGTATGTTTTTTGAAATGAATGTCCTGTATGTCATTCCAACTCTTCCACTAACCCATCTAAAGGGATGCCCAAGACTGATCTTTGAGGAGACCCTAACTTGCTGCCTATTATATGGAAAGCGAGATGTTAACACCAAGGTCACCATAACATCTTCCCACTAGTAAACTAAACCTGCACAAGCACTAAGAAATTCACAATGCAATTACAAGATTTTATGGACATTAGGCATTAGTTCATACAAGAAATAAAGAGACTTCTGGCTGAATTTTTCATTGTATTAGTACACATAAACAACACTATACACTGATTTTAGTATTTGCATCTAAAATCACCTGTCTATTCCTGTTTAATACTGTAATTTATGTATTTTTATTGTATGTCTATGTATTTTTATTGTATATTTGTGTATCTTCATCGTGCCGGCTGGCACTCTTCGGCTACCCTGACTGAGGTATTTCCCATGCTTTTTCCTCAAGGCAAATGCCAAGGTAAAACCCGCCAAGATGGGGCACGGCCCGCACTCTTCCAACATTTTTGTGTTGTTCTATGTATTGTTTGTTTTGTGTCCTTCTGTGTATTGTTTGTGTGTAAATGTGTGCTGTACTACTGCCACTGGGTGGCTACTCAATTGCAGTTAACAAATATATCATATCATTTCTGTTACACACCACAATCAGTACATCCATCCATCTCTCGCATCATCATTCTCACTTGCTCAGTTATATTACGTCAGTCAGTCCAGTGGTGTCTAAGCAGGATGGTCAACATACCACATGCATCTGTAAGTCTGCAATCGGCATTTTAAAAGACAGTGATTCTACACTCACAGATAGCTATGAAGTACTAATGGAAATGCAGAATGAACTCATAATATTCAAAATATAATGAGAAAGTATATACATATGTAATTGGATTAAAATGAAGATGATTTACACAGGTAGAGGATATGTCAACAAGATGTCCTGTGTTTCATGTTAGTACACTCAACCCTTTCTTTTTTGCAGGGGTTAGGCTAAAAGACCCACTGCAAAAAATGAAAAACAGGGAATAATTGACCCCACACCAAAAAAAAAAACAACAACATATGTTTTGGTATTTTTTTGTGTTTTTATTTTCTTGGCAGAGATATTGTGATGGGAGCCACTTCTTATTCTTCTTCAACCCTTGAACATCATGTGGTGTAACTCAAGGACCTGTTAAAGTTGTCAAACAATTCTGATGCTCCTATTCATTGAAGGGTTTGAGGGACATACGTTTATTCCTGGCGCAACCCTGCAAATTTGCGTGATAAGTAAGGGATGAGTGTACCAAGTGAAGTTGACACACAAAACAGGTCCTGATACTGCATGCAAAGGAATGTTTATGAATCTCAAATCTGAAGAAGACACCCTAGGCACAGAACCTAATAATGCAGAATTGCAAGCACCAAACACAACATTTAAACTTTGTAACTATGCTATATGAGAAACACGAGACTGTCTAGACTATTATTTCTACCTACAGACCACCCATGGATACAAGACAGTAATCATTGTTTCCCTGGATTATCATGTTTTCACATGTAACTACACGAACATTTACAATTATTCTATTATTGGACTAATATTACTTTTCTTACTAATTCGAACACCACACTCTTTCAGTTTACCAACATCCTATGTGGTGGACAACACTCTACACAATACTTTACCGTAACATAGGTATGTACCTAGACTATCACAGCCTACAATATCATTTATAATTGCCTGTTGTAACATTCAGAACTTACTCTTTTCCGCCTTCTTATACTGGCTGTAAATTTTCCGCAATAGACCAAACACTTTGTCCTTAAGTAAAGCAAATGACAGAGACAAACTATGTAGCATTCTGTTTCAGATACTGAACCGATGTTCAAGAAAAGATGTACGATGCAAAAACATATCAACTTGACAATTATATGAACCACACCTAACAAAGTAATGATTTTTAAGCTGTAACAACTTGAAAACTATAAAAGTTATGAGCATCAACTTCTATACAAGATGTAGTGACAATCTGGCATGTTCTGTTGGATGGTTTTATGCATGTGATTACGAGAAAGTGGAGTTCCTCAGCAGCCAGAAATTAAGAGAACCTCATCTTGGTGACTTAGACAAAACAGTGGGTTTACTATTCCTCAATGACAATAACAATTCACATTTACGGGTTAAGATGGAAATCCAATTTAAATAATAAAACTTTACCAGAATTAAAACCAATACATGGGTCCATCAGAAAATAAGTCAGCATGGCCTGTTATTTTGTAAATACACAAGTGCAACATCCCACACACAGGACTAATCTGACACTGCAAAATTGTCATCTGTTTCCAAAGATGAAGCAAACTGGCCACAACAAACTTAAAGATCACAAGGTTTGAACAGTTGGGACATGAAGGCAAATAACGAAGGACACAAGCTTCTCTTAATTGGACACACAGAAGCTTGTCTGAAGGTACGATAAATTTCTCAACTGTGGACCCAGGACCTCCCAACTACAAAGCAGGGGTGCTAAATACTTGACTGTGATATGTGACCTAGCAACAGAAGGAACAGCAATAATGTAATACAGTGTAAAATATGGTCATGACACATACAGGTGCACTGCTTTGTTATCATACTAAATGCAATTACTGTGGGGTGATGGGATAAACGCATGTGTGAAATATGGCTGCCTAATGTACTGCCAACACATACTATTTCACCCAAAATTAAACATGTTATGAGATATAAGCATCTTAAATGAAAATGATGTTCCAATTAATATGCATATTCCTGTCACATTATTAAATCAAACACAGGTTTCTTCACTGTCAGTGACAACAGCAAACTGTATTGTTCAGAATGAATAATTTTGCGATTCACTACTTGTGTAATCTTATAAACTAACAAAAGCACAAATAACATGTTATAGTTCTTCAAATGTCATAGTAAAAGAAGGTAACAAAGTACCTCACTAATGAAGAAAGATTATCTACCATAGCCTACCTTGGTTAGACCTCCTGGAATTGGTACCTCTAAGTGTATCTTCTGTAAGCACAGAGATTCCAACAGTGCAATACCTGGGTGAACCAATAAAAAGCAGAGTGAGAAGAAGAATATTTCAATTCATACTGCTACCACCACTGTGAATACTGATATCTTTGCCCTGAAGACTGCATTAAGCTCAAACCCACAAATGGAAAAATTACAGAATACTGAAAGGTAATACACAATGGTACATAAAATTTGTACTTTCAGAGTACTTCGTCATGGCAATATGGGCAGACTCCCATCCACACAATAAATATTGCCAAAATATACCTCCTACTTTCTACAAAGCTGTAAACACTTCACTGAAGAAACAGGGTATGAATTACAAATATTATTTAAGGCACAGTATCCCCATTGTGCTTCTAGACTACACAATACAAGAAGAAATATAGTGCACCAATGCACATTTTTTACTGTAGCAATTATAAATGGCAACTATATATTCTAGCTACAAAGCAGCCATCAACAGGCTGTATATATCAGAAGTATTTAAGGAAATTATATACATGTAGTTTACATACAGTTACAAATTATTAGTGGACAAGATCTTGGCCTGAAAGGTACATATGACAGTCACACACAAAATATTATTTACAATACAAAAGGTTTCAAAATAATTACCAACACGATGACACGTATGGACTATCCTTTATTTCAGGGGTAGTCGTCATTCACTCTCTACATGTTTCGAGCTTTCGGGAAGCTCATCATCAGGAGTTCATTTTTCCCTGTACAGGCAGCCTCTGGCATACTGTGTAA
>Ga0131853_10018057_pt1 | contig 12838 bp, 7 predicted proteins | sample TergutLab28metaG_FD_92764 | JGI IMG/M metagenome (GOLD analysis project Ga0131853, IMG submission 92764) | Labiotermes labralis P1 segment gut microbial communities from Petit-Saut dam, French Guiana - Lab288 P1 (version 2) (version 2) | ecosystem: Host-associated > Arthropoda: Insects >...
ATATATATATATATATATAACACTAAATCCTCAGTTCTCACATCGGCGTTAAAGATTTAAATCTTCTGGAATTTTCCATTTTCCATTCCGTGCATTATACTTCAATTTCTGGAATGTTGTCTTTCAACTTGCAAATAATCACCTTCGTTTTGAAGAAACTTAGGGAAAAGGAATTCAAGAACAGTAGCTTGGTCTGAGAATATGGGTGTAATATATATATATATATATATATATATACATATATCAGAACAACTGGGATTACAGGCCTGTGGGGTGGTGGAGCTATGCTCTGAGCGGGGTCGTGACCGGTCGGTGTCATTTTACCTTCCTGCAATTTCGGACACCGTCCAATGCACAGTTTACCCAATCCCACTGGGCCACAATCCCAGTTTTCCTGACATTATACACTCATATTTCTCTGCGCGGCTACCTTCCTTGCACTCCTTGACCCTAAAAATGGAAGCATTATGCTCTTTAGAAACATTCGAAACTGTTTATGATTCCACCATGACGTAACATCCCAGAAGACTTAACCCATGCCCGTAAGGTCTGTTCAGTCAATGTAAATTGATAGCTACTTGGTTTTTAAAAGTACACAAATCTGCTCTCCGCTCCGCAGTCATTTCGGAATAACCTTCTGTGGCACCCACGCAGCAATAGTTCCTCATGTTTATCATTCACCTATCCCCTTTCTTAAAATGGAGTTCAATGCTAGCTTTCTCTCAGACTTTCTGCCGGATTTGCGACGGTATGACTACCCTGAAACACAAGGCTTCTCGCTGCATTCAAGCAGTTCACATTTCACCACTTTCAAACATACTGATTGACAGTACTTCCTATTCTAGAAGTCCCATGTCCAATTCACAGATCTCGTTCCCAGCATTTGCCTAAGCAGGGAAGTGATAAGTACTTTACAATATCGAAACATCTCTTTCTCTCTCTCTTAATTTTAAATTCACTGCTTACCAACATCCTGTCTTTAGAGGACATACACTCTTATAATAAAACCAACTAGATGCATTAATTTCTCAAATTTATTTTTGGAATAAAACTCTACATGTTTCGGACAGTTCCTCTGTCCATCATCAGGAGTTTCTCACTGTACACACAATAATGGTATATGTCATACAGGTCTGCTGACAGCGCAAGCTGTCACCAAACCTGTATGACATATACCATTGCTGTATGTACAGCGAGAAACTCCTGATGATGGACACAGGAACTGTCCTAAACATGTAGAGTTTTATTCCAAAAATAAATTTGAGAAATTAGTGCATCTAGTTGGTTTTATTATAAGAATTTATCACGATGCACAGTCACCTGAACGTCATAAAGGACATACACTGTATAACCTATGACACTAAGAAAGCGCCTTTCCACCGATCTTTTCTCTTCTGCATCAAAAATAACAGGAAAGAGTATTAATTCACTGGACAGTCTTTTTATTTATGGGAAGGGGGTAGAACTGTATCTTCTGAACCTGGACCAACGTCCGCCTCTTGGATGACAAATGAATATGAAGAACTATAAGACTGACAACTTGCATCCTAGTTCCGAATAACACACGGAAACTTGTTCTGTTGCTACTTTTTTAAACCACACATCCCCCTATGCACTGCTCTGGAAGGGAACCAGAATCCCCGCGGCGAAAATATGCGACGATTTACGCGTGTCTGTTCCTATCCGTGCCTTTCGTATTCATTAGCTTTAATGTTAGTGTATTGCTGATACTACACATAAAACATGCAAATATTATACAATTATAACTCACATTGTTTCTCTAGTTGTCTTTTTAAACACATTCACACTGACCACATCTACATATCGTCATTTTGAAAATAAAGTCAAAAGTACATGAAAAATCGCACACGACATAGAAAACCCCTTAAATGGATTGTTAAAGAATATCATAAAGCAAAGACCCTGGAAAGGAGAGCCGGAAAAGTGTAATTTCACAGGAGGAAGTGATATGGCAAAGTGGCAAAAAATTCGAAGCCCCCAGTTACGATAGATCTTGACACTCAACTGATGTTGTGCTTGTTGTAGCGGACAGCAAAGAAGGGGAAATTGTTGTCCCATCCGTTTATATCTGCCAGAATATTTTCCAGCCCGCACTTAGAGGCCACTGCAGGATTACGGGTGAAGATCATTTAGAACAAGCAAGAGGTGTGTGCTGGTACAGTACGACTTCTTCATTGTCCTGCAAGACTCCCATTGACTGCAGCGGACAATGGACTAAGGAAACAGTTGGTAAACACTTGTGTTTACTACGAATTGGAGCTTATAACTTGCAAATCCCGGTTTTGATTACGGCAGTAAAATTAACACATCAGCTACAGTAGCACGTTTTCAGTATTTCCCTGCTGGCCAAACAATACAATCAATCAATTACGTTTGACTAGGCAAGCCCCAATAGGATCTGATTATCAGAATTCCATGTATGTTAGCAGATGGCGCACCTTTTAAATTCAAACCGTTTGATAATGCTTAAATTTTGGCTATTGTTTCAGTTTCCACTGATCAGGCTTGCAATTAGACCGCAGTCTGTCTAAATGGACTTGGCAGTAAGAGGGTTATATTTCTCAGCAGATGCAAGCGGAACAAGAACAGAGACAACTGCAAGACAACCGAGAGAGCTTTTTACACCTCTCTTGACTCCCGTAGTTCTAGACTTGACTCTGGCTCCGAGTGGGGACAGTGCAACAGCTGCGAGACCAAGTGACATGAGCAGCGAATTCGCGTTTTGACAAAATTACAGTTATAGTACCATTCATCCTGAGAGAGAATTCTTAGAAACGTTTTACAAATTTACACTTCCCCCTGTGCACGGATGCCAGAACCTCGCACTTAAGACCATGACCCACATGCCTTACGGCTGAGTTCAGGTGTTCTATGGGCTACACGACAGAGAGAAATTCCGACAGACGCACAGGTACAGAGATGGGCAGAAGGCAAACAGAGGTGGACACTGCAGAAAGGTAGGCAGACAGAACCATGAAATAATCAAGTGTACGTGTATGTGCTGTAGGGTCAACTTTTCACAATGGTGTGACAAGGTAACAACCTGACCTTCTGAGCCGCTGTACAACTGTACAGAAACACGGCAGCTTGCTACGAGATAGATGAGATATGGGGGTGACAGATCAACAGATGGAAGCATTGTCTATACCGACAATATGTGAACTGTAGTGGATGGCGAAACATATTCGGTACGCGGGCTAATTGTGTGAGTATTTTTACTATCTCCGACACTGCCTGGCTTCGAGGCTAAGAAGTTGAATTTAACGTACCTGCAACAGAATAATGCGCAGGAACTCCCTTGGTAACTACAGAGCTTTAAAGCGTTGTTTTCCTAAGGCAGATACAGTCTGACTATTGAAACTCTGGTAACACCGAAAAATTCACAGATCCACAATTTATGTATTTTTGTATTACTTAGTTCTTACATGTTTCGGCATTGTCGACATCTTCAATGATTTTACGCCCAAATTTCTTTGAAACGTACAGCAATAAAAGAGTTTATAATAAACATACATTTGTTATGATGATTATATATATATATATGTAGCAATTTTAACCACAATCTGCACTAATGACATCACAACAAACGTGTGTTTATTACAAATATTTGTATTGCGTATATTTTAAAGAAAACTTGGTGTAAAGCCCCTGAAGACGGCGATAATGCCGAAACATGTAGGAGCTAAGTAATATAAAATATACAGATTGTGGAATTGTGCATTTGTTGGTGTTACCAAAGTTTCAATATATCATAGTGCATGGAATGAAGGATGCTGCAGTGTAACTATATCCAAATTTTCTGGCTAGTTTCTTCTTTTCTATTTTTAATCCTTGAGTTGGGTTAAAAGTGTAATGGCGGGGTTCCGGGTGCGCAATGGCAGACCGTCTCCCCTTACCGTGTCAGTATAGTGTTTCCACCCAGGCTGCGCTGTTGTTTCGGTAGCGTTAGCTCCGTTGGGTTTGGACAAAGGGGCTCCGAGCGGTATATGGCCCGATAGGAGTATGGGAGAGGATGATCATCCTGGAGCCTCTCAGTTCCGATATTTAGTGCACTGGTTGGGACTATCGCAACAAGGAATGTGCTGATCTTGCACTGCAGAGCACCTTGACCGGCGTGTTCACTCACACCATCATTTCAAAAAATTAAAACGCTTTATTCTACTGAGCTACATACACTATGACAGACGGACATGACACACTGTATGGTAACTAATTAGGGGCTTGGCTGGCAAGGAAATAGCTATGGCTATCATCCCCCCCCCCGTCCGAAAGTTTCCAATAAAACCAAAATAATTCCCAATGTTGTCCTTATTCACTGGTTAGTGGTTATAATTTGCAACGCTTACTGAAGCTAGAAGGATCAAAATTATGCTCAAAGCTTCTTTCCTTCTCAATGATTCTGTAGGCACAGCCTGCTTCCGCCACCATCAGCTTATATGGCCTCAGGATGATCTCACCTGTCTGAGATCTGCATAGTTTATCTAATACTAATGTCCGGTCAGCAACCGAACGAAACTCATTTCTGTTACCATGCACCAAGTCAGCAGGGTCTAGACCTCACTTCTAAAAACATAAAAAGAAAATTTAAGTGTTGCCTGCAGTAAACAAGAAACCAGCAGTAAAACTGATTTTTGTAAAGAAAGATTTAAAGAAGTTAAGTAGCCCTCATGTTCTTCAGTTATGTAATGGGGATATATAACATGGAGGGATTAGTAGTGTATTAGTAGTGTTTTTACGATGGTGGAACATCCCCTAGTGGGCCAGGACCTCCTCATTTTCAAGGCTCCACGATCACACTCAGACACAACACACTCGGTAGGACTCCTCTGGTCGAGTGATCAGCCCGACACACAGATCTCTACCTGGCAACACACCACACACAAAAGAGACAGACATCAATGATCTCGGCAGGGTTCGAAACCGCAATAACAGCAAGCGAGCGGCCGCAAACCCACGACATACACCGCGCGACCCTGGGATCGTAAAATGTATCATTGTACCTGACACACACACACACACACACACACACACACATATATATATATATATATATATACGGTTTCATAATAACCAAGGAAGTAATTCAATAATTTTTGAAATAAGAAATAGATTGCCATATAACGCACGCATATTGTAAAGAAACACACATATTTACGCACATAAAAGAGAACATTCCAAAAACAAGAATTGGGAAAGTATATTGATTATTTTTTTTTACGTTTTGCTGACCGTGCTGTATCTCAGTATATTAATCTCGGTATTTAACCAAACTGATGCACAAAATTTGTTTCACAATAAGTTTTATTTCATGCATGAAATAAAACTTATTGTGAAACAAATTTTGTGCATCAAGTTGATTAAATACTGAGATAAATATATTGATTACTGTTTCCGAGGAATGAAAAAGTACTATATCTTGTGAGTTTCAGACTACATGCGAAACCCCTGTTTTATAAGTATACAAGAAAAATATTACATTTACTTACATAAGACTATCGCCCTAAACTACACGTTATTAAACGTAATAGTGTTACGAATAATTAGAGTCCAAGTCTAAATGTACTGAGACAAGAAAACGTTCTAAAGTATGATCAACTTGACGAACTCCAATTCAAATACCCATAAATTCACTCCACATGGGCCCTTTGTGCCCTCAATTCTTTTGCATTGTAAACAAAACCGTATTCTGTATTCTAACGGAGAATTTGATGTTCTTTTTTTTTTGAGATAATAAAAATATTAGACTTTTCCATGCTCAGCATCATTTAACTGACAAACTGCTGTCGATGAAACACAATCCAGACCATATGACACAATAATTACTGTCTCCTATTCAGGAGGCCTGTTTTAGTAACCAATTTCGGTAATGGCAGTTCACATTACCTCGCCATTAGAGACAAATATTCAACAGCTGGGCGATTTTCAATTACTTCACAAATGACGATTACCCTTGGCGCCTCACCACGTAAAGCTGCTCTAGTCGTATAGTAATACGGGTTACAGTAATGATGGCTCTTCTGGGTTCGAATATACGTTTGTTACTTGGGCATCAAGCTTTACTTGGCAGTTTACTGGCCGAATTTAATTATAATTCTTCGTGATAGAGTGACATGACATTCCACGCAAAACAAAGCAAAATAGCCGACTCATAACATCAATAACATAATGAGAAAATTCTCGACTATTACAGGTCACCGAGCATTGCTCATGTCCAACTCCATTGGTCGACATCGTCAGTAACTCATTTTGTAAGATAGTGAATTACAGGATGATGATGTCTAATGAGCTAGACAGAATGATGAAGGAAATGGTCGTAGCCAAACATACAGTCAGAGGATGCAATGGACATGAAGGCAAAATAACACAAAGCAATGCAATTTGTACAGACCACAACCCAACACAATTGTTTTATTATAAAAACAATAAATCCATTTTCTGTAAATTGCTAGATTTTGCGACCCGATCCGGTCATCATGTTCATCATCCAGCTTATAAAAATATCACACGCGGTATATCATATTAATCGCTTTAAAATCTATCAACTGCATTGTGTATTTTGTTTTGCCGTAGCTTCAACAATTATTACACAAAATATTTTGTGAATACTGGCGAGTTTCTCTCTGGAATAGGCTAAATTTCAGTCAGACATGAAAGGAGTCGCTGAGGTCTTAGCATCTTGACACCTGACAATTCATGAAAAGAAGTGTAGCCGAACATTTCTGTTACATTTTCTTATCCGACAAAACTATTGCTGCCTCTCAGTTACGGACGGTTTGAAGCTATTCATGTGCATTAGAATGATGGCCAAGTGTCCTTGCCTTCCGTCATAAATCTCACAATCACGGTCCATTCAAGGAAACTTCACTGAAGGGCAGAAGGCCATTGTTCCAGGAATATTTTGGTTTCGTATACTCTGTGAGCAACAGACAAAGGAAATTATGGCCTAGTTGGCTAATTCATCAAATGCATGGGAATGAAGTTAAGTGCTCATAATTTGCCATGGCATGCAGAAGCAGTAGCCCGACACCAATAAACCTTGAAGGAAAGATGACAAAAAGAGGTTTCCTTTCTGACAGATGGGAGTTCGAGGCTCTCATTCAAGTTAGAACTTTAACCGGGATGGGAAGTTCTGATAGATCAAGAAAGCGGTCCGAGTTCGTAGCATTCAGACGTATATCACAGTCAGCTGTCCTCACAGTAACGTGTACATAGTTCATAATTAGCAGACGAGGAAGGCGGATGTCTGCTGAGTTGCGCTAGTAAGCGGATCAATAGACAGTTCTGCTGGTTTATAAACATATCAGCTAATTCCTAATCAGTTAGATGGAATCCACAAGCAGAAAGGCACTGGTAATAAAAAAAAGTTCCGATGTAACCAACAAAAAACTTTATCAGATTCGCTAAACCCACCCGCATCCTGAAGAAGTCTCACGTAGTATACTGAGCTATACAGGGCACAAAACGTACAATGGGTGAGCGTGTACTCAAGCATGAGTGCCTCTTTAATAAAATGTTTAAGTTGGACCTATTCTGCCAGTGTTTCGTAAACAAAACACTGAGAGATATCTTCCGTTATGATTATGAAGGCTCATACTTTAGCGTTATGATGAATTTCCAGGACACGTTCCTTCTAGTTCCAGCTCCAGTCTGTTCATTAAAACAAATATAAAAAACACAGACATTTCATTTAATCCTCTAATCGACTCACCAACCCTACCAAAACACAGTGCTTGTGATATGTGCACATGTGTTCACAGATTCACTTTCCGCTAATATAAAATTAAATATCTTCAAACCGAAGCATCAGAACAACTGAAACTCCACAAATTTTCACGAAACGTCACGTAATACAAATATTGACGTTTTGCTGATCGTGCATCGCAGTCTATTTATCTCAGTATTTAACAAACTTGATGCACAAAATTTGTTTCACAATAAGTTTTATTTCATGTGCTCGAAACATGTAGAGGCATGAAATAAAACTTATTGTGAAACAAATTTTGTGCATCAAGTTTGTTAAATACTGAGGTAATACAAATAGTTTACTAAAGTTTCATATTTGTAGACCACAAAATGGCATGGTGACCGCCGAGATTTATTTGAAAGCATTAATGAAAATCACCACTGTTCCATAATAAACCGTCACAATTAACCCCGCAGCAATATGATCACACACAATGAGCTTATTTTTCACCGTCACGACACGTCACGACATTACACCTTTGCCCAGCCGCTCAACCATGATACTGCGTGTGAACATGCAGCTGTCGTTGTGAACCAAACAGGTAATGAGGGTAAATTTGAGCGAACAAGATCTGAAACAATTACTACTGACATCTAAGGGTTATTTTTCTGAATGTTTTCAGAAAGCTAGGAATAAGCTATACTTGTTTTCTTGTCGTAAAATCATGTTTCACTTCCATCCAGCGTCGCGGCGACGAATGCTTAGAACTATACATTCAATCACTATACATTCAATCCTCATATCTTTCACGAACCGAAGTTTAATTAAAGGCAGGAACAACTTTAACCCTTACCTTTACAACAACACTGCATGAAAGAAGGCCATCCTTTACCAACCTAAGATACCTGCAATGTATAATTGCGAACGCAATAAACGTAAAGCGTTCCCTGTCCATGCCATGAAGGTATATAAGGAGAGTAAAGATTTCGCTCCATTCTTTATTAACCTTGCCTCCGACGCTTTAGCCTCTGAAAATAATCCCGGTACCCACCGAGCAGGAGGCTGGGTGGGCACCAGAGCCGGTCCGGACGTTCTGGAGAAGAGACAATCCCCTTTTCCCTACCAGGATTCGAACCTCGGATAATCCAGCCAGTTGTTTAGTTTCTTAAGTTTCAAAAAAGAAACTCAGCCAAAGAAAAATGTGTACAAGATAAAAAACATCTATCTGCTAAGGTACGAAATGTGTTTAAACATTATGTGTCCACAGGTGATAAATATGCAGTGAGAAGTCGCTACAACTTTAAATGTGAATAACTTATTAAAGTAAAGTATCATAATATGTCAACGTATTCGCCCCACCAACGTAAGGCGTGACTCCATCTGAGTTCCGTCGCCGTAGAATTCACGAAGAGCACTTTCCACTGCCTCATTATTGTAAAGTCGGTAACATGGAATTCTGACTCGTCAGTATTCCAAAGTCAGTTCCTACACCCGTGCTGCATTCGAATTCGCCAATGTGTTAAGCTGGCCGGTAACAACAACGGCTACAACAACAACAACGACGACGACGACGACGAAAACAACAACAACACCGCCAATACCACCACCAGCACCACCATCATATCAATATGGTTGTCCTTGTCGATATGAGGAAAAGTATTTCGCCCATAAAAACCGTACCAAACTCTAAACTTCTTCGTTGCCACTGTACATTAACTTACTCCATAAACAACATCGACTGCATGACTATTGCACCATCTGTTGCATGTTATCCCTACTACAAAAATCACCTCCAACCTAAAAATAAAATATTTTATTACCACAAAGTTACGGGTTATAAATAACTTTCCCAGAAAATAGTTTTACAAGTTGACATCCTTAATAAGACAAATAAGTACTTACGCGCCTCCTTCTGTGAACTCGCAGCCTCTACAAAAATTGATCATTTATGCAAATAACTTCACTGCTACAGGCCACAGCCTCAATTAATTAGCAAAACTAATATAGAGTAATTTTAACTGTGAGACAGCCTGATATAATACCGAAACAGCGCATTCCTTCGAAGCAGTGGTAAATATCCAACTAGCATTATGCAACTGACATATTAAATTACTTTGTATCTTATTTTCCTGATAATAGCTGCACATTAAGCAGAAAAATGTTGTATTAAACAATCCAATATACAGACAGATTTGTGACTGACGGATATCGTATACATCTGCAATACCCACTAGTTACCAGTTCACAGGACAGACGCATCGTAATATGATATGTTCCTGGGTCAGAATATCATGCATAGAATTTGATAGTTTCCTCACAACCTCCAGGCTACTTCAGAAATATATTCCAAACATTCTATACACCCCTTTCCAAGTTCCTCCTTAATTCGACAGTAACAACCGTACACTTTGGGCGCACAATACCAGTGGGAGAACTGCGGGAAAGTGGTCGAACAACATCACTAATAAATAAGATAAAATATTAACTTTCTCGTATCATAATCGTTAAACTTCTGAAGAGCCTTGTCATACGGTGTAACAATTCGTAATGAATAAGGCAGACTGACGTAATACATGTAGACTTTTATCAACAGTCTATAGGCATCTTCTAATAAATTTTCGGGGCAAATATATTTCAGTTTTACTGCGGGCTGAAAAGTTCTACTGGGAAAGTTTTGAAACAATCTCAAAATTATTAAAGGATTTCATTTCCCCATTTACTCCTTTTTGTTCATCCTATCTTCCCAAATCCCAGGGGATGCCATTAAAAAGAGTTCTTCATTTAATCCTGGTCCCTATTTCTGGACGGGAATAATTATCCATATTTTACCGGACTCAAACCAAAAGGATACCTGCAATATTATTTCCTACGAGTGTAATTAAAAGCAACGTTCCGAGTCGTTTCAATAGCTTCCAGCAGTTTATGAAATTAACATATTATTTCGGTTTTAATAATTAAAAAGATAAAATATTTGAAACTACTTTCAAACTGAGAAGTGAAAGCCACTGATAATACAGATAACCAGCGAAAGCAAAATGTGGGCAAATTGGAAGGTAAAGGATAGTTACAGTTTGTGCTGTACCGTACGTTGTAGCGCAGATCATAAAGCTGCACACTGCTCTGCTTTAAACTTACGGAAGTCTATAGAGCTGCAATGCCATTCCGACTATCACGTTTCCTGGACCGTGCATCGTGATATACCTACTTAATAAAGACCAACAAGATGCACTTTTCTTTCTTGATTTACTCTAATAGTCTTTCCTCTACATGTTTCGAAGAGATTAATTATTCATCATCAGGAGGCAGTTACGGTATATGCAGCATATGGTATTTACCGTGCATCTGCGTCGACTAACTGCTAACACGATCCGTTCCACTCTGATCATGTTAGCAGCTAGCATTCCGTGCCAAGGAGATAGAACTACAGCTGTTACGGCACAAAGCGTCATGGCCGAAGTGACAGAAATGTAATTAAGGAGATTTTGTAGTGAAAGTTCCTATTATTCTTCCATTGATTTGCTTCAAGAAAGCTCCAATACAGGAAATTAACTATTTACTGCAACCGCATTCTTCGTCTTCACCTCCTTCTTAAGTTTTGTTATGGAACAAACCACGTGGCCTATTACAGTTCAGAATTGCCCTCAGGAAACATGAACAAAACCACGATGTATATGCGTTATTCATAGAATTACAAAACAGTGCATCTACACATCACACATATCGGAACAAAAAGTGTATGTGTGTAATTCATAGTAAAGTAAAATAGCATACAGGACTAGACCCAGCCCATCTAAGTGAACGTGTCCATAGTACATGGCACATATTAAGGTCGTAGATGCAAATTATGGAGCCGAAAGGCAAAGGAAAAGGGTATTATTATTATTATTATTATTTTTACCACCATTAATATTACCCTATTACTTCGAATTTAAAACATTTTTCCAAACTGAAAATTAGGATGTCTTGAATCGGATGTACTGTACTGTAATGTACTACTCTGCGACGGTCCGATCCCTCATCTAGAGGAGTCCTACTGAGTGTGTATGTGTATGTGTGATCAGGTACAACAGTAACCCTCTATACCCACCATGAGTAGGCAGAAGAGGTAAGACTCAGAAAGAAGACAGACTTAAATTCGAGGTGTTATTTTTCCACTCTTTGATAGTTTCGAACACACAATTTTCCTTGAAGAACAAGTGGCATGGCTAAAAGAGTAGCAATTTTTTTCGGACACTGAAATATACTTGCTTGCACTTTTTTCCCCCCTGAAAATGCCTTCTCAAAATGGGGCACGTCTTAAATAAGAGGTCCTCTTAAATTCGAAGTACTACAGTATTATTATTATTATTATTATTATTATTACATTCAATATATGTCCATTTATTAAGATGTGCTCTATTTAAAGGGCCCCCCAAATGAACATGTTTCTTTCCTCGTTTATGCTTGAGGACAGGAACAGAGGTTGTCTCCGAAATGTCTTACTAATGAAATGTGACATTTTAATCAGAAAATGGACATGATCCAATTTGAGTGCCATAGCAAGAATACTATTCACATAATCCACAAAAACGTGCACGTTCTATATAAATGACAAACAATACCGTACATTTTTACCATATGCCCGTAAACAGCGTATACAAATAATCCACAGACTATAGTGAACAGGCCTAATTCTACACACATATCTTGCATTCGCGACACACGATTGCGGACACACACACTTGTGTGTGTGTGTGTGTGTGTGTATATATATATATATATATATGCGCGCGCACACACGCACACACACACGACTGTATACTTATAATTCGGGAATCTGAAGCTTTGATAAATACAAAGTTTTTTTTTACTTTGCTTTTTTTGTACTTCAGATGCCGGACTGCTGACTAGAAGTCAGTACTCGGAAGGTCCTGCGACCGGCCACGGCGACACAGGTTTTTCTTGGTTTCCTTGTGCCTAAAAGCAAATGCTGAGATGGTTCCCAAGATTCCAAGTTGCCACTACATGCTTCTCATGTAGCCCTCCTGACTTAAATGTATTAGTAACAAATTTCATATTTTGTTTATATGTAAAATAACTATTGTCACCGGGTGACAACCCAATTGCAGTAAATAATAATAATAATAATAATAA
>Ga0131853_10018058_pt1 | contig 12837 bp, 7 predicted proteins | sample TergutLab28metaG_FD_92764 | JGI IMG/M metagenome (GOLD analysis project Ga0131853, IMG submission 92764) | Labiotermes labralis P1 segment gut microbial communities from Petit-Saut dam, French Guiana - Lab288 P1 (version 2) (version 2) | ecosystem: Host-associated > Arthropoda: Insects >...
ACAGTTCGCAGCAGACGACCTCAAAAATACTTCACGAAATTTAATCCCGTGGACTGCGAATTCAGAACAATGAATGTGTACGAGAAGTATTTACATTTGTATGCAGCCTTTAGAGGAATCGGGGTTAACAGAATCTTATAAGAAGTGGTGATGCTTGAAACACGTTCATAATTTTCTGTAACGTTACGCGAAAATGGGAATTTTAAAAGCATGAGGGCTTATTGTTTTTTTTATGTTTTGTTGACCTGCGTCCCTGTATAATCATTTTCAAATGAAGCCAACTAGGTGCACACTACTTCTTACTGTATTTATTCAACTTCTCTACATGTTTCGGGCAACCATGTGCCCATCATCAGGAGAACTTACTGTATCTGTGCGACACTGGTATTGTTCGCTATGTATAGGTGGCTGCCTGGTCTACCGACATAGTTTCCCGAAACATCGACCGGGCTGCCACCTACACAGAGTGCAAAATACCAGTGTCGCACGGATGTAGTAAGTTCTCCCGATGATGGGCAAGTAGTTGCCCGAAACATGTATAGAAGTTGAAATAAATATAGTAAGAAGTAGTGTGCACATAGCTGGCTTCTTCTGAAAAACATTGTACAGGGATGCACGGTCAAAAAAACATAAAATTTCGAATATGCTCTTCGGAGGTTTTATTGATAGCTGTAAAATTACGTTCATGACTCTGAGGAATATTCACGTACCGTTGTTACGTTTTTGAAATTGACAACCAGTTAACCCAAATAACACCCATTTCATTTAGTAACAACTAAGACACGAACGTAACAAATACGCGCGAGACACAACAGTTTGCTTTAAGAATATGAGATCTGCGCTCTGCTGATATTTTATACGGCGCAGATTGGTAGTTCGTTACCGACGTTTCGGGATAGCTCATCGGTCCCCTATTCAAGGGTCAAGCAGTTCAAGAAGAATGACGGGAACACTTAGGTACACAGTTGTACTGGGAATGGTGTGGGCAGTGATTGGTTCTCTGCCGATGGGTAACACTTCTGTAACGGACAGTAAGTGCGTTAAGCCATTCCGCAGTTAAGAAAACATGTCAATTAATTTAATAAATCTTAAGAAAGGAAAACAATGTTAAAATATATAAAGAAAATTAAAACACTCGTATTTTGACCTTAAATAGGACATCACGCTTCTACGTGAGGAAAATAAATTCAGCTCAGGTCAGGGAAGCGGGAGCAGTAGAACAATTAATTCTTCTGCCTTCCCTCAACGTTGCAACACTGACTTGCAAAATTCAATCAGATTTCAGCCCCTGACTTCAGAGTTGTGAAAAGACACATAATGACAGATAAGCAGAACAAGTGGTGTCATTTCCAGGATCATTTTAATTTGTGTCATTAACCACCTTCGGGTATTTCCGGATTGTATTTTAGTTCATCGCCTTAGTCTTCCGCTCAGTACTTTCGTCTTATGCAAGTGATAAAACGCAGCTCTATAATCGGTGTCTATATCTGCATATCGTGACTTGAGGACGTTTCAAGACGTATCAGTGAGAGAACAAGAACAGTAAAATCGCCTTTTCTGGAGAGCTGTTTTAACACAGTGTAATATGCAAATAACGGCGTTTGAGTTTCCCAGGATGTTCCGATAAATATACACACACGATTTCACTGGGAAGGACAGAATAACATCGACAATTTCGCGCAAAACAGGCTCTCGCCTTAGCTGCCGTTCTGTCTCAAAACTCACAGAGAGTTGTGAATATTTGTTAGAATGGAAGGATTAGTAATTTTCTAAATTTGATTTCGTTGTAGCCCGTTAGTTACGTATGTTCAACGCAATGGTATAGTTAAATCACATGCTTAAGCTACTTATGTCGACGTGCTCGCCCGACACTGACGTCATTATTCACATGGAGATTTGCTGACAGAACTTAGTGGTACGGCACACCGAAAGATTTTAATAAAAATATATATCGGCTGAATATTAATATGCACTATGTAGAGTTCGGGGACCGCGGTAGCACAGTGGTTAAGGTGCTGTGCTGTCGCTGGTTTGATTACAGATGGTGTCATTGGAATAATTTTTCCGATCGCACTATGGCCCTGGGGTCGGCTCAGCCTCTAACAGAAATGAGTACCAGGAGCATTTCCTGGAGGTAAAGGCGGCAGGTGCGTAAGGCTGACAACCTTATCACCATCCTGGACCATTGTCACAATCTGGGAACCTTAACTTCCTGGAACCCTCTGGCCACCTCGGGCCTGTAATGGAACTGATTTACCTTTTTCACTACGTAGAGTACTAGACCGAAAAGTATTTACAAAATCATATGTCTCCTAACGCATGAAAGTTATGCAATAAAGTTTCCCCCGTTCAATTGGGCTTTTTTACTGCAAATGTTGACCCCGGACCATTGGCCGTACGAAGAGTTTCAAATCGGTTTTCAATTTTTTGGGCGCTTTCGCAAAGCTGCGAATGGCTTTGTCATGTCTGTCTGTCTATCGCTCTGCCCTTCTGTCCGTCTGTCCGTGTGCCCGTCCGGTCGCATGGAACAACTCGGCTCACACCGGACGGATTTTCATGAAATCTGGAATTTGAAAATTTCTCGAAAATCTGCCCATACAGTTCAAGTTTCATTACAATCTGACAAGAATAAGGGGTACTTTACGGGAAGAATAAAGTATACTTTGATCATATCTCGCTCAATTATTCATAAAATTAGAAATGTTTCAGCCAATAGTTGTAGAGAAAATCAAAACTTTTTATGTTCATTATTTTTTAATCGTGTTGTTTTTTATATAATGTGGAAAAATATTGTACAGCCGGATAGACTATAGATGACAATATGGCGCATGCGCCTTGCATGTTGGACACTTAAGGCTACAAACGCACACTCAGAATATGTAAGTCATTTCTTCACAAACGCGCCTCTGTGTTACTTTATAGGGTCATCTGTTATGTTAAATCTGCTTCAAGGTGCATCATACAGGGTGATTCAAAAGCATCCATACTTGGGGAAAATTGTCTCTCTCTTCAAAAGAATCGTGCTCTATGTGGACATCATTACATTGGAAGAACATACGGACGCGTCTGTCCCACTCATGGCGAACTCGTTTAACACGTTTTGTGTTACGGGCGTACAGGCATCTGTAATGCGTTCTTTTGGGTGGCCCATATTTTGTACTGCCACCTGGCACAACATGGCCTTCAAATACCCTCTCAACTAAAAATTAAGTGGGGTGAGGTCTGGAGACTTGCGGGGCCACTCTATGGAACCACGGTGACCAATCCGGTGGCCTGTAAACTACTGATCTAAACAACGGCGCGCGCAGATACAATACCGTATGTACGGAGATTTATGAATCACCCCGTATGTAATGTCTGTACGTGTATATATATATATATACACACACACACACACACACACACACACATACATACATACATACATACATTATATATATCGGAAGGTCGCTGGTTCGATCCCAGTTGGTGTCATTGGATTTTTCATTGACATAAAATCCTTCCGATCGCACTATTGCCTTGGGGTCGACTCAGCGTCTAACAGAAATGAGTACCAGGAGCATTTCCTGGGGGTAAGAGGCGGCCGGTGCGTAAGGCTGACAACCTTACCACCATTCTGGGCCATTGTCATGAAATCTGGGAACCTTAACTTCCTGGAACCCTCCGGGCCACTCCAGGCCTGTGACTGGACTGCTTTACCTTTTATATATATATTCACTCTATTTTGCTATATGTGTTGATTTAAATGTGATGCATCTTGAAGCTGAGTTAAGAAATTGAAACCCGATATGACAACTCTTAGCCCGGCCAATGGCCCAGGTTCAACACCTACCGTAAAAATGGCCATTCAGACGGGAGACACTTTATGACGTAAGTTTGTTGCTTATGCGCGCGCGCGCGCACACACACACACACACACACACACACACCACACACAAACACGCACAGAGCAATTTTGCTCCATTTGTATTCCCTTGTACACAACTTCCCTGAAATGGCTATGTAGAGGCCTAAACGTGTAATAGGGACATCATAAACGGCAAACGATTATTTATTACTGATTTTGCAAATCGAATGATTAAACATGATTTACCCATATTTATTTTCCCGTCATGTGTAACTACACGTTGACATCTATTGCAGGGTCTTATTTTTAGCATAATTATTTCCAATGGCTCCAAAACTCCGACCAGCTGCACATGGACATTACCTCTGTGTGCAGTGATTTCCTGTGACATGTTGTCACATATTTCATATTGCATTGATTTCTATAACTCATAAAACCCCGATTTACAATAACCTTTCAATTATCTATCAAACGACAGATGATACTGTTTACACGACGAATAAGGTAAACAAAGTGACGGCCATAAAACACGCCATTTTTTGTGCTTGACAAATTACTCTTTTGATCAAATAATACATACAGGCAATATTTTACTCGACAAATATCTCTAGACACTTCCAAAAGGCACGCTTATCTGATAAACCTTCAACGTACAATAAACATTTTTGTTATAAGGCACAATCGTCTTAAGACCTTCTGTAAATATAGTGAGTAAAAACATAATACTGAATACAATATTACATGAACCAAAACGCCTGGACTCTGACTTATATCAAATTGCACGTGCAGGAGACACTGTGCTACTGGATGTCATATGAAAAGGTTAGAGTGAATTACTGATGCAATTTTTCAAATAAAATACTAACAATGTGCATTACGACATGCGCGTTGTAGGCTTATCACTGCATACAATTTTAATAAGCTAAGGCCAATGGAGAATTTTACACAGCTGAAATAGTGGCCTACACGCTAAATTTTCGACGTAGAAGTCAGGGTTTATCTCTCATCTGACGGCCAATAAGACGCGAAACAGGGCCGAGCAACCTATGCGTTATCTTAAAGCTACATTCTTCGCTACAGACGTGGCTGCAAATTCCGCCCGGCTGGACATAGATCAAAAACGTTTATCCAGTAATTAGAAAGGTGAGGTTACCTCTGTGCAAGACATGAAAACATATGAGAAATTTAAAACTGTATATTTTCCGTGCAACTATGTTACATATGTGTGTGTGTGTGTGTGTGTGTGTATATATATATATATATATCACATATTATATGTGTGCACACTTCAAATAACTTTATATTGAAAAACTGATTTTGGGGGTTTTAATTCTGATTAAAATTTTAATCATTTACGTAATCTGTTGGCAAATAAGTTGACATTAAGCTGCACATACCAAAGAAACCACAAGCTTCCTGAAGATGGCCAAGAACTGAGGTCGAAACAAGTCGGAGCAATAATTATAAATAAAATAAACAAAATAATAAATAATAGCAACAAGTTGTTATTAAGTGTTATATACAAATGGGAAGTTGAGACATGGCTTCGCGTGCTCTTATCTTCGGCACTCTGAAGGTAAATGGTTGCCTTCAGATAGGGCCGACTTATCCCGGGCAAATATCCCTCGGCGTTCGTTCAACAGGAAACTAGTTGAGTCGCAGAGCCGATTTGGACGCTTTTGCAAAGTAACTCCCTCGCCCCTGTCGCAAAATCGTCTTCAGATCCTTGGACGTCCTTCCGTCGACAATCCCAGCCAGATTGCTGTCCAGAAGCCATACGTTCAATTATGCACCACGCCGAGAACGGCCTATAATGGAAAGAAATTTATTGTCTAGGTACACACCCCGACCGCTTTACCCCAAGTGAAGAGCCCGCGGAAAATCTCGGACTGGAGTCTGATTCTACCCAGTAGCCTGCCTATACACAGTGGCCGAGGGAAAATTTTCCGCCCTAGTCGGAAAATAAATCTGGATTCTCAGGTCAACCAACACAACAATTTCCCTATATCAGCTAACCTACTGACTCACGGTTTGCACGTACGGATAGTTGCCACCCACTTTGTGTGTGTTTGTATTACGAAGGTAGATAATTTTGGTGTGTGATTCTTCTCACATTCAAGCTACATTTTTAAAAAAGCGGCCATCTGTTTTAAAATGTACTGTCTGTTCTCAAGTCTGATACGTAATATTTTACGCAAGTTCGATTTTTATTGTGGCTACTTTATAGTTCTGTATTATATGTACGACATACATTACACAATTTTCTCACGAAAGAAGCTGGGTGTCATTACCTTACCACACAAAACTTACAAATCTGCTCTTATATGCACTGCACTTGTTCCAGCCTTGCGCGGCTAAGGCTAGGTATTGGTTCCCGCCAGCCTAGTGCTACTTCCGCTAGCACTGGTCTATAAAAATCAAGAACGCCTTTCCATGGATTTTGTTCGCGTGCCGCCCGCAGTGATGTGTGGATACACAAACCTGTGCAGCCAAGGAGGTATGGGTAATAAAAGCTAGTTATTTAAAATTTTGTTCTTATCTGTCAGTCGAATCATTAACGGTGGTTTATAGCCTTCCTTCATTAAGGGAATTCATTACACGGTGCATATATTTAGTATTCTAAGTAAATCACTCGTGAGAGAGCCAGGTTGTGCTGAACATGAACCGATCTGAAGGTTTGCTCTCAGTCACTAAAAATACACCCGGAATAGCCACTCGGAGAGCTCTCTATATGAAGAACTGACCCCTTCCTTTGCTCATAAAATTACCGCCTGTGGTATCACACATTCCGTGCATTATTCTTATTCGGTAATATTCATCAACAAATTCACATGATAGGATTACAAATTGTACATATATATTAAATAAATACTACGTGTTTCGGAGCTGAGACACCATCCTCAGGAAGTCTCAAATACAAACAAGTATAAGCAACAATACCTGTGGTTTCTCGCTGTTACAACTCCGCTGATTCTGGAAAGTCTAGGTTCTACATATGCGTTGTCAAGCGTTATAATTTGTCACATTTTCGGGGCCGTTGTAGGTAAAATGGCGGTCTTCTATTGGGTTTCTGGACAACGTAGAAATATAAACGTTGTGAGGTTTCGAATGGACTGAATTCCTCAATTTTCAGCTTGAATGCCGAAGTGATGTGGAGGAAATGATCGGCATCGTGAATACAGTTTAACAGCAGGTAGCAATAAACCCACTGTCACACTTCGCATTACTTTCACAACTCCCGCTGGCGAGACCCGGAACGAATGGACATTCGTTGTACATATCACCTCTCAATGCCTCGAGACAATGCCATCCCATTTGCGTGTTTTCTATGGCAGTGATTGAATTATTTCCCTCAAGCTCCTGCCTAACCGACACGTGTCCTCCTTTCACATTCCCTTAATTGAAACAATTCCGTCACCCTCAATATAGAGACGGTATTTTCCTTCGAAATGTGGCAAACTTAACGGCTAGAGGAAGCAGAAGTTCTTAATAATAAAACTAGTTGTTTCGCGTCTTTTGCACAATGTAGGCGTTTGAAAGTCTTCCCTGTGTTCGCGAAACCTTTAAACCACCCACCAAATTCTTGTCAAATTCGGTGTCGATACTTTACAACGAAATTTTGTCGAGATGAGTTCTATTTCGTTCCATACCGCGATAATATAAAGTGTCCCTTGGGTTAAGTCGACATCGCTATAATATAAAGTGTCCCTTGGGTTAAGTCGACATCGCTATAATATAAAGTGTCCCTTGGGTTAAGTCGACATCGAATTGAAGCGAAAAATGTGTGTCCTCGGAGCCAAAACGCTTTCCAAATATGTCTGTCGTTACTGCGCATAATGCCCTGGCCTCTGCGTTCATTCATTACAGATACAGCTATTTGACTACTTCGCTACCCGAATTACAGGTACCTTACTGTGTACTCATAAAAAAGGTTACACCTCTTTTGTTTGCAAAACGATGACACACAACATACCAAAAAATCTTATGCGCATTGGACCGTGCATCATCTTGATATTTGAATAAAGGTTGACCAACTTGATGACACTTGCTTTATTATGTCAATTTACTGCTCAACATGTTTCGGATGTTAGTACATCCATCTTCAGGAGCTTGCGACTACTTGTTGCGTTGTTGTTTAGGCTGACTTGAGGCGTGTTGGTGTTATGTAGCGGGATTGTCTGTTGGTGATGTGGTATCCGAGTGCAGGCTGAGCCTACACTCAGATACCACATCACCAACAGCCAATCCAGCTACATAGCACCAGCACGCCTCAAGTCAGCCTACACAACAACGCAACAAGTAGTCGCAAGCTCCTGAAGATGGATGTATTAACATCCGAAACATGTTGAGCAGTAAATTGACATAATAAGGCAAGTGTCATCAAGTTGGTCTACCTTTATTCAAACACCAACAAATATTAATTTAAAGTTGTAGACTGTAATAAGATTTTGCGTTCGGCGTAAGACGCGGCAGATGTAGAGCTTGTTATATGAAAAGATGCCTTTTGTCCAAGCCAAAGACGATAGACTACCCCCTCATTAATGGAAAGGAACTGTTTTCGATACACGTTGAACAATATTAAATTCGCCGGACAATGTTTATTATAGAACCTTAACGCCATTATTCATCGCAATCCGTTCATTCGTGTTCGATATGACCCCTCCATACAGACGGATTGAAGAGATTTCTCCTACTTGCTTTTATTTTCCGAACTTTACACAAAGAACACGCAGCTACTAAAATACGAGGGTAGGATCAAAAATAAATTATCATGTTACAAAATTCCGTAACAGAAGAGCCTTCACTAATTGCGGTTATACAGGGAATCCAGCTCAGTAAGAATATCCACATACGCGGCTAGCTGGTCGGATGTTTCCAACCCTGCGCGCATCCTTTGTATGTAACTTAAGCCTCGTTCAAACACCTGGACAAAGCTTCAAAAGAATTCAGTCTCATAAGCTGTGCGTAAAATAAGCAAACTGCTGCTGGAGAAAGTGTAATAGAGTGTAACGTAGAGGGTGTTTAACATCGGAACACAAATAAACAAGAAATCGTATAAGGTGAATCCTGGCAATTTGGATCTAGGTCTTCCCGTGTTAAATTTGAGTCGAAATGAAAAATAGATGGACGGCCAAACAAATTCTTAAAAACAGGTTAATTTTTTTACAGAAGAGGCGAGAAAGAACACGACGCGTTCTTTCAGAAGAAACAGTACATCACACTGGAACGCTTGCAGCATTTAGTCCACAAATTTCTCTGTGGTGAGGGAATGATCCTGTAACTGGTTTTCTGGAGCAGTTTGTAGTCGCGACCTTTCACAGTACTAACTGATTCTACACAAGGCATTAGTTAAACGGTGACGTGGAGCTCAAAATGACATACACTATCTAAGCATCGCCGATCGCGGTAGCCGCGCGGTCTAAGGTGTGGGACTGCGGCCGTTCGCATACTGGGGCTGCGGGTTCGAATCCTGCTGGGGGCAGGTTTGTCTGTCTCTTGTGTGTGTTGCGTGTTGTCAGGCAGAGGTCTCTGCGACGGGCTGATCACTCGTCAAGAAGGGTCTGGGTGTGAAGTGTTTGTGATCTAGGAACCTCATAGGGGAGGCCTAGGGCCCTCTAGGGCTTTCGAACCATAATTAAAAATCACAGTAACGTGCACGTAATATATGGAAGTCGGTATATGGTGTGCTGTCTCCGCAATACGGAAAATGGAACCCATCATATTTTCAGATAACATAAATACAGAAAGATAAGAATGTACATATTCTCGGACCAAATTTTGAAACTTCAAGCAATGAGGAGACGTAACGAGAGATTGATCGGCAAGCCGCTGCAACTGTCCATAACACCACAACATCAGTTTTCGCCTTAGGTAACATTTTTGGAGGCCAACAAATTAGTCACCATTTCTTTTGATGGCCCATCTGATACGATGACATGTGCTACGCTCTGTAAGGATGTTCATGGAGAACTTTCAGTTCAACAACTCACAAAAAGCACAGTCTTGAAGGAACTACCTAGCACGCAGTATCGGAAATTCCTACATAAGAATTTCAGATATTAATAGTATATTCACAAGGTGTCTAGCATGTCTGAAATTTTCAGGAGGTCATTTCCGGACTGTAATTCGATATGAGGTAAGGTAACCTGTATAGTGCAAACTGTCAATGTAGAATCTTCATGTTTGTACTGTGCATCAATTATGATTAAAACACTTTAATATCCAACAGATGCACAATTCGTAGATACAAATAGAAGTACTATAAAATATTTAAAATTGCTCCAACGTATTTTGGATCACAAGGAATCCACCATCAGGGAGATTTATACAGTGCTTGGCTAGAATTACAGTAAATATTTTTAAATATTTTATAATAATTCTAACTGTATCTACGAATTATATATTTGTGCGTCTGTTGGATAATAAAGTGTTTTAATGTTAATGTAGAATTTATGTTTGAGTTTGTCGTTGAATTGAACACTCTTTAGCATGGAAACTTTTCGCACAGGATTATCGCTAATTTGTCAGCGTTGGAACAAGATCGTTGCGGTCACACGTTTAAAGACGGCAGGAAAGTGTGCATAGGAGTGAGGCGATGGCCGATAACACAGAATACGAAATTTCACCAAAATCATTAAAACGCATTATCCCACGTCAAGATAAATTCCTCAACCGTGGGAATGGCTATGTGTGATGACAAGTACTGAACAAGCAGAATGATTTAATCAGAGCTTTATATACGTGGGTCCGTGCATCGTGAATCGAATTTAATAATTGTCCAACAAGATGCGACTTATTCAGTTTATTACATTTCTGTAGGCAGCTGTACATGTTACAGGTGCTGACACCCATCATCAGGAGCTCGTACAGCTGTAAATACAGCTTCTGGTATTGATTAACTGCAATGAGTAAAATACGCTGCTATTAATACTAATGTATAATTTAAAATTCTAGATTGGTCATATTGAATGTTACTAGCCTTGACGAATATGTATACGAAATATTGGCGAATGGTTAAAAGCAGCATTTTAAAATTATGTACAACAAAATATGTAAAATATATAGCAATATATATAAAGAATCATAATTTAGGTTATGTTGAAATTCTATCGGAAAATGCAATAAACAAAGTCAGTTAATACTATCGTGTGTATACCTAATTTAGTTATTATAAAATACTTCAGGAATAACACTACTGAGATCAAAAGAATAGTTTTTACATACCCGAATCTACTACCATCCGCTCTCGTTGTTGAGTTGTAGAGCTGCCTACAGAAATGTAACAAACTGAATAAGTCGCGTCTTGTTGTAAAATTATTAATTTAGTCAGAACTGTTTTAGAGTTAAGAACAATGGCCCCAAAATACACGCATCGTAAACTTGTTTGTTCCGATTCCCCTACAAAGAATTTAGACACAGATCGCCTAAAATTTTTGGTGTGGAACAGAATGAAAAATGTCGCTCAAAAACAAAAAGACCAGTAATTACTCCGCCCCGCTCTTCAGTTGCAGAACTGTGAAACTTATGTTATTTGCAAAACAGTGTGTGACGCACATTTTGTGAGTGTAAAAGAAGTAAACATTTGTGGGTCATATGTATATAAATAGAGAAAAATCTATGGCCTAGGCAAATAAGGATCTAATTTCGTGCGTAATAATATCCAAATTAAGAATTACAGGCAAAACTCCACAAATATTATTAGAAAGGCTTGCAATATTACTTAATTGACCTTCAATTAATCACACTAAAACTTATAGGTTATGATGGGCAATTCAGTACATTCACAAAGCACACCATTCTCTCAGGACAGTCTTGCTACAATAGTTTAGTTAAGTAAAAGATCAGTCCTTGAAGAGCCATTCGTTCTGTGTAAGACATTTTCAGCCACGTTAACTGACATGGATGAGTCGAATATAAAGCCATTAATCAACCGACATTTCGAAGCTATGCCGCCATATTACGACACGACTCTGCTGGCTGATGGAGGCTGGATGTGGCCTTAATTAAGAACTGTCAAGTTACATACAGATAGATACCTCGCTCGTTTCAAGAACGATGATTTCCAGTTCGCCGTACGTGCCTGACGGTGGTTTGCCACGTGATTAGCATAGAAACTCTGCAGGATTCCCCATCACAGCAGCCGCACTGCAAACAACTACTCCTCTGCTTGTTATGTAAGTTCACATATTTTTCGTCCCCTCTTGACAAGTTTCAAAATGTTGTTATTGTATAAAGTTAACTAATTGTTTTAAACATTCTGTGCATGAATGTTGAATTTTATCAACACAGTATCCAACTTGGGTGATTCAGCATGAAACGTGTGTCGTCCGTTTGAACACGCGAATTATGCTTAAAGATTAAGTTCGTACTCGCAACAAACATTCCGCTTATCGATTATGATGTTAGGGACATACTAATTCCTTTATTATCAGCGTCACATGAAGCGCACAGACGCACACAAAGCGTAAAATGTTGCGTCGTTTTTGACGATAAATCTGGCGGCACATATAGCAACCAATAAAATTTAGAGTTAAAATTTTTCGATTAAATCAAAATCACTTATTCCGAATATTTTCAGATTTTTGTGAACGAAATAAAATATAGGACAAATTTCTTTCTCTTTCGAAGAGTAGTTAGTGGACAGAAGTAGGACTAATAATCCTGGAAAATATATTTCGCACCTACAGTTCCTCACTTCTGTCAAGCAAGTACGTCCTCTAAAAGATTTTGAACTCTCAGTCAGGCAGACGAAGAGAATATCTGTATCAGAAATCATCAGCTTCACAATTTGCTTCCACACGCTGCTATTCCGAATGATTTGTTCATGCAACTGATACTGTCAAATTTTGACGTTGACCGTGCATCTTAGTATATTTATCTCAGTATTTAACCAACTTGATGCACAAAATTTGTTTCAAAATAAGTTTTATTTCATGCCTCTACATGTTTCGAGCACATGTGCTCATCATCAGGAGGTCAAAATTGCATTA
>Ga0131853_10018060_pt1 | contig 12837 bp, 10 predicted proteins | sample TergutLab28metaG_FD_92764 | JGI IMG/M metagenome (GOLD analysis project Ga0131853, IMG submission 92764) | Labiotermes labralis P1 segment gut microbial communities from Petit-Saut dam, French Guiana - Lab288 P1 (version 2) (version 2) | ecosystem: Host-associated > Arthropoda: Insects >...
ACAACCTGAAGATGGCCAGTACAGGCCGAAACATGTAGTTGTCCATTATATAGTCATTAAATATACCTCATGTGACACAGTTGTGTTTGACTACATACAATTTTCCAAGTTTCACACACACAATGGGGATGACACACTTCCTAAACTAAAGAAATTTGAATGACGATATAATGCAGTCTGTTGGCTGTGTTTGGAACTTGTGACCTGTCATGTACACAGCAAAATGCTATCATTTCAACCACAAAATTCCATGCCTTTTTCCAGTTCATTCACTGATCATTGTATCATTCAGTGGTATTTAATCTGCACTGTTGAAAGTGTTATTGAATGAATGGTCAATAAATAGAGACAAAACATTTGTAAGGCTTCAGGTTCTCACAGCAGTGTTGGTGAGGATCCACGGCCTCCTGAACTTCTTGTCCCTGAACATGAAGGCATTTCTGTCCTCACAGAACATTTGGAGCTGCTTGACCTGCAGCACGGCGTCACGTCCGACAAGACTCACATCTTCAGTAAACATTTGGCATTCTTTTGGGTTTTTTGTTTGTTCTTGACCACTTGGGAGACCTAGACATAGATGGGGATATAATATAACAATAGATCTTAAAGAAGTAGGTTGGTATTGGAGGTGGGGGCGGGATTTATCTTTGCTTGGGATAGGGATGAGTGGCATGCTGTTGTGAACACATTGCTATGGTGGTGAACATTTGGGTCCCATAAAATGCTGGGAATTTGTTGACTAGCTGAAGAACTATCAGTTTCTGTTTATGGTGGTTATGGAAGTGGTTATGGTTAGGTTGTTCCTTTTGTGGAAAATATACAAGCATATAGGACCTTGTGTATTGCATTCTTGTTATGGTTCTGATAACATTTCGTAGTGATAACGCTGGAATTTGTCTTTAGGTACAAGACTCCCACCATATCTGTTTTTGCTGAATTACATGATACAAAGGAATGTTCAGTTAGTAAGGTTCCAGATTGCATAAGCCATAAAAATTAAATGAGAAGTCATTACAGGGTTAAATGTAGCTTATTTATTTATTCCACTGAAATGTCATTAGTTTTCAGCATAATCCCTGTGTTTGTCTCATCTTGAAGATTATGTTGGAGTAGAAATTGGGCTTCTCATGTTTCCCAACCATTCTTGTGCAGTGCCTCATAATTGTAGATTTGGTGACCTGCGAATTGCCGCTTGGGTGACCGCAGTCGAAGCAAATGATACGTTGCGTGTTACCCCTACTGCAAGTGCTGCGTGTTCCCAAACAGTTAAACGTTAGAATAACAGGCTGGCAAACCTTCCTTGTTGGGCGTCCCGCATATTTGGTAAGACAGAAACTATTGACAGATTGATGTATCTTTATCTAAGGTGGATGTGCTGTGAATAAGTCTGGAATGTTCGTACATGGATTAAAGTTCGTTGATACCCATTCTAAGTGCATTCGTTTTGGTTACTGCCGTACTGCAGTGCCCATGCATGACAGCCACGTGCTGAATTGGTTCAGGATTCAAGTTCTTTCAGTGGTCAGTGGTATTGCTGTAGATGAAAGTTCATCTTCTGGGTTGTTATATTGAATCATTGAGGTTATAATTCCTAATGTCTTGAAGAATTGTAGTGCTTTCATCTTCAATGTTAAAGAGTCAAAAAGGAAATATGTTCATGTACTTTATTTCAGTAGCACACCAACAAATGCGCATATATAGTCTTTAATAAGCTAAAATTTACATTAAAACGCTTAAAATGCTTCTACATGTTTCAATGTAAATTTTAGCTTATTAAGGACTTTATGTGTGCATTTTTTGGTGTTTTACTTAAATAAACTACAAAATGCACGGTGCAACAATAAAGATATTCTTGTACTATTTGACCCTGATGATAAAGTCACTGTGATTCTTTGAAATGTCAGGAGCCATAATCCCAGTGATGCAACATAACATCCCACGAGACACGGATGTTTTGCTGACAGGGTTGATGAGGTAAATTTCCTTCATGCAGATGACACCTGCTGTCATCACTGCTGCGATCTCTGATGTCTGTAGGATTCTCATCTTCACAGAACCGTACACACATAGAGTAGGGTAGGCTTGTGTAGGGGTCGCACTTTAAGCGTGGGGCCAGCGGAAGGCCAGCGTTACAACACGGCGATTCAGTAGCTCTCTTGCAAGGTACAAGGTATAGGGCCATTCCGTGGCTTAGTAGACGCAGCATGTATAACTGGTTTTTTAGGGAAGGTTATGGTGCAGCTGCTTACTGCACAGATAACCTGACAGCCTTCTGTCAAAATAGGTCACCATAGACATTTTCTGTCTTTGGCCACAAGGGTCAAGTCACTGTCTTACCAGACCTGTACTGTTGGTCACTTTCTGTGACTCTTCCAACGTGTGTGTGTGTGTGTGGCTACAGAGATGGCTGTGCATTGTGCAGTAACCTAGCTGACAGAAAGTGACAAACAGTATTGGTCAGGTAAAGTAAGAGCCATGTGTATTAGGAATTGCTTCAGCTAGAGTAGCTACAGAAGTTGATAGAAACAAGCTGTTATAACCACAGCATTGCCAAATGTTCAGATAAAAAATGAAGGCTAATGGAAATAATCACAGTTAAGTACTTCATTGTTTGTGTAAAATGATTTTCAGGATAAACTATATAATTTATGTGGAGTAGGGGTGTAGAACAATGATTGTCCACTGCATACACCCTTGCATTCTGCTGGTCATTATGTCAGAAAACTGTTGTGCACTCTGTCCCAACCAGATGAGAAGTTCATCTTGTCCTGCCAATTGAGAAGCAGAATAGAACATTGTCCATGCAGAAAAGTCAGTGACACGATGTCCAGAAGGCTGTAGAAAGTGGCCTTTCCTCCAGCACTTCTGTGGCAAACAGTCTTCTGTAAACTTGGCCATTAAGGTTCTGGGAGTAGTACTGTGGAAAATATGAGGTGTGTTGGCTGGTGGCAGCACACGTCCTGCGATGGGGAACGTGATGTGAGAGGAAAGGGTTTGCTGCCATAAGGGAAGAGCCATGACCTTGGCCCAGCTTGGCACTCCATGGCCTCATGGCAGAAAGCCATTGATATCTTGTTGATGTTTTCTCATCACTTTGTTTCCATCACCTGATCATACTGCAGTTCAAGGTTCATCTGGGGCATTCATCCACCATGGTATCAGGCTGGCAGTCTAGATGTGTGTTGTATGTAGCAGAATTTCTCAGTGTGATGTGTGTTACATGCAGTTCTTTTTAGAATTGGAAGTGGTTGAGAGGTTAGTGTAACTAAATATTGGGACAGCACGATGTAGAAATTCTGTAGAAGAAGGAAAAAATGGTAAATTTTATAGAAATAGATGTTCCAGCGGTGTCATAGACTGTACAGTACAGTGCTGAGAGCTTGTTAGAAAGTTAAATCCACTGTGTGCGTTGAACATAGGGCTGTACAGTCTGTACCGTGATGTACAAGCTTCTTCGTCTTCCAACCCTACAGTGTTACTGAGGTTTAAGTTCGAACTGCTTTGCAGGTTGGAGAAGTTTTAAATTCAGGTTTTCTTCAAATGCGTTCCCTCAGTACAGTGCACAGAGGTGAGCGATTGTTGAGGAATGAAGGGCCGTGCAGTGCGCAGAGGCTGACGTTGAAGGGTTAATCAGGATCCCAGTGTGTCATACGCACAACATATGGGTATACTGATGACGTGCCATACCTAAATGTAAGAAGTTCAGTGTGCTGTGCCTTCAGCTACAATAGGTTTATCTCATTGTGTGTATGTCATTCCTCTGAGGTGATTGCTGAATTGCAAGTCATTATGTCTTTTTTTTTATGTTTTGTTGGCCGTGCATCCCTGTATAATCTTTTTCAATTGAAGCCAACTAGGTGCACAATACTTCACTCTGCAGACCAGACAGCCACCCTTACAGAGTGACAAATACCAGTGTCACACAGATACAGCAAGTTCTCCTGATGATGGGCACACAGTTGCCCAAAACATGTAGAGAAGTTGAAATAAATATACTAAGAAGTAGTGTGCACCTAGTTGGCTTCATTTGAAAAAGATCAGTATGTCCTGCTAGCTTCGAAGTGTTTCTCACAGCAGTGCTGCCACAGATTCCAATCTTCTGGGGATGCTGCCATGTCGTTGGGTACTTAGTTCCTGCTGTTGCCACAGATCACAATACTTTTATACTTAGTGTCAGGCTGCACTGTGATCCTTTGAAATGCCAGGAACTACTCGCCCAATGACACAGCATCACACCCCACAAGACGGCAAGCTTGGCACGTCTTTTTAAGAAGGCTTGTCTCCACTGTATTATGGGGTTTTACGTGTTGATGTTGCTGCAGTATTTACTACATTTTCAGCCTGCAGATCAAGTATAAAGAACCCCATATGTCAAATATTAAGTTAGTGTACTTTTTGTTTGTAATGTTATAGAGGATGTGTTTTCTGTGTCATAAGTTTCCTGGACCACGGTTTCTCAAACTGCGGTGCATGGCCTCATTGACTAAATTGAAATATAAACAAGAATAAAAATTTTAGGAAGTAAATGGAACATAAGCCACATATATTTGCCAATAGACAGCATATCTGGCAACATTATGTAGCTCATCCCTGCTGTCAGCCAGTCTTTCAAATTTTGTATCTGAATACAAAAAAAAAAATTGGTGGTATGTTGAAATTGGTAAATTTCATATAGTGGCAAGGCAGTTAAAAGTTTTGAGAACCCCTGCCCTAAGTTTGAAATTAAATTGGAACTCGGTACAGTATTAACTGTGGCTCATTAATTCCATCTAAGTATCACTATCACTGTCTTTCAACATAATCTCCTGGCACATGAATGCATTTGCCCCATCTGGGCAGAGGTTAAAACCAAGCCCATTGGCATCTGTATGTGTCACCTGCTGTAACAACAAAAGACTCTGCATTTTGGACTTCTGCATGTAATTTAAAGGTACATTAGACTTCAGTCAGTCCATTATAGACACCTGTTTGATGCTTGTGCCTGTACAGGGCTGTGTCCACTGTCAGTTTTTTTACATGCACTTTCAATCGTGTAAAGCCCAGTGGTTACTTTATGTACCAGCACATTTAACACACAGCAATTCTGCGTTGTGCCCACAGAATCAGTTCTTTCCGTATACAACATTAACTGATTGGTTTTTGTAAGCAGCACACAGTTTATTGTGTGGCATGAACTGAGTGTTTAAATGTAAATGAGGCTATCGCATTGTTTGAAGGTTTAATGAACTTCATAGGCAGTGTAAATTACATGACACTGCATTCAGCAAACACTCACACATTCTCACTTACTGTACAATTCGTGATGTGACATCAGATATATACAGGATGTCATAAGGATCACTTTACTAAAGATTCTGTTCTTATAACAAAAACCAACTAGTTGCACTAATTTCTCAAATTTATTTTTGGAATAAAACTCTGCATGTTTCAGACAGTTCCTCTGTCCATCATCAGGAGTTTTTCACTGTGCACACAGCAGTGGTATATGTCATACAGGTTTGCTGTGTGCGCAGTGAAGAACTCCTGATGATGGACAGAGGAACTGTCCGAAACATGTAGAGTTTTATTCCAAAAATAAATTTGAGAAATTAGTGCATCTAATTGGTTTTTGTTATAAGAATTTATCATGATGCACAGTCACCTGAACGTCGAATTAAGATTCTGCTTAAATTCCAGGGAAACAGTGCTTTATTTACAAACCACCGCCGGCAGAAAGTAATATGGGAAGTACACACATGAATGATGCAACATCTGATACAAAGAAGAGTGATTGTCATTTTAGTTGAGTAATTTATTGTGTCTGTAATGCAGCTTCTGGGACACCCAGTGCTTTGTTATTTGCCCCTGTGGTTTTACATTGTGATGAAATAATTGTGCACTAAACTGTGTATGGCTCTTGTAGCAAACAGTGATAGACATAGGCGACTTTTGTAATCTTATAGGAACATACTGTTGGACAGGACAGAAAGAAATTGGGTGGTGTAAAGTTGATATTATCATCGAACTGATTGTAGTGTTTACCTTATGTATACAGCTGTTAATAAAACTGAGAAATGATCAAATGGCATGTACAACACTGTATTTTGTATATGTACCGTTACAGATTAACATAAGTATAAGCATGATATATGTCTTTATTGTATCATGTATATTTTTATTATGCAAGGAAACCGTTGTGTGCTTCATGAAATTTGTTTCACTGCTGTTTCAAATAATATGCTGTACATAAACTTATGCCATATGTAAAATTCACAGAATTTGTAGTGCCTTGTAAATACACGTCCTGCTGTCCGTGTGATTTTATAGTGATTTGTTTATTCCGTACTGTTAAACATATGTATAAGTACTTCAGTATATATTCTCATCAAGTAGGCGTATATCTGGTGCTGTATCATTTATTTGTCAGAACTAGTTTTGGCAGAAAGCTGTAGTCATCAGGTGACAATATGTACGTGACCATTACTGTAATAATGTTGTTAAGTTTCGCTTGATTGAGATGGGTTAGAGTCGTCACATTGTCGAATTTTGTGTCTTTTTTTTTTTAAATGTATTCATTTGCTTTGTGTTATGTTGAAGATAGGACTTGTTGTGCTGTTTCTGCGGTCTTGTGCCGGCGTGCTGTTCAGAGCACTGCTACAGACACTGGCTGTTCTGTTACATAATTTGTTGTTTGCAGGTGGATTATTTTAATGTTGATACGCTGAAACTAGCTGCTGACAATATATGATGTAGTAGCAGACACATGTTGTATGTGACACAAAAATATGTAGTACACTAATTACATGTTACGCAGCATGATGCAGAATATGCAGTAACACATGTCTGTGACAGACTGTCACATCGACTTGCCCACGCTCTTCCATCAGTCCCCCGTTGTTCACACCCTATTGTTTCTGTAAGAGCACAGTTGTTTAGAATGGGACAGAAACCAGTGATATATATTTATGTTGATGGGCTTTGGTGTTGAGGGAATTACTTGACCTCCAGACCTCATATTTCTGACACACCTTGTAAAATAATGTGGTTTTATAGAGGCCCAGTAATTACAGTAATTTTTAAATGCCATGGGCTATAACATGACAGCCATATTAACATGGGCTGCATTCAAAGTATGGATTAAATTCCCATGCTAATGATGTACATTGAAAGTGTCATATCGAATCAACACAGCATCATCTCGTGTAGCCATGTGCCTTACCTGACACACAGGATGTGAGCATCATAGTTCGTTGAGTTTTGCTGGCACATTCCTTTCATGTTGATCGCATATTCTGTTTTGCAGTAGGAGGTAGCACCGGTATGAAGGGTAACGTGCAGCAGATGGCTTAAGAATCAGTCAGTCAGAAGTTATTCGTGGGATAAGTTGATGTGCAGTGATAGTGATGGTAGAAACTTCATCTCACAAAGAAGTTTGTAATTTGATTTCATTTTTGTACATGAAACATTTTTCTCCCCTTGAAATTTACAGCCAATTGATGAAGGTGTGTGATGATGGCACAGTGAGAATGCAGGATGCCACAGAATTGTGCAGAGGGTTTGACAGTGGTCAAACAGACATCTGGCAATCTGTTGGACATAGGAAGGGCATATATGAATGCGGTATGAGTGGAGGAACTGATCTGGGGGGAAAACTGAGGAGTCACAAATTGAGGTTTATCTTCTGCGTTGGAGACAAAACCAGTTACACAGTAATGATGAAGTGGAAATGGCTGTTCAATTAAGTCTTGTGAATGTAACAGCCATGGCAGAGTTTTTGAGGTTATGCCAAGATGGAACAAATACATTAGTATGCTTGGGGGTTATGTTGAAGAATAATGATATTTCAGTGTATTAAATGAGCTACACTGAAAATTATGATGACTTCTCGGTTAGCGACCCAGGGACTGGCACTCACAGAACGTACTTCATATAAGATTCTAGGATAACAGGTGGGATTTCTTACCTTACCTGTGGAGGCATGCAACAGTAAACAATAACACTCCACTTCCCACACTTGTAGAAAACTTGGCACACTTGCACATATTTCCTTTATTCCTCAGAATGTGCACAAAAATATAAATATCATTTAGCACTTACTAATTTCTTGATGCCATTTTGTTTACAATTGCATCAGTAGCTGCAACTGTTTGTCATATGTATAGGCTGAGGCATTACCAGTGTATGGAATAGCCAAACTGCTGTGTCTCTGTTATGTTTTAGTGCTTGGAATGTGTACTTGTTATGAATTGTAATCTTTGTCATGAATGTCATTAGGTAAAAAAAAAAAGTTAAGTGATGACCATATCTGTCAGTATATAAATTCTTTACAAAATGCACATGTACAGTATTTACTGTCAGACGTATTATTTCTATAAGTATTTGTACAAACACAGCTCTGTGCAACATTTACAATTAGACATATGATTACAGTCATTTCTCACAAACTGACTACAGCTTAAATTTTACTGAACTTTTTTCTTAAAACTGGATCATGACACTCAGCATTGTATCATCCTGGACACACTGCAGCTTGCTGTATGCAGTTTGAACTCTCAATTTCATTACATTTCACTTCCACATACTGGCAGTGTCCATAGGTATTATTTTTGTCTATGGTAAATTTTAGCATTAAATTATTACTGTCAACAGTAGGGCTATAGTTATGGTGGACTGGATATTACATAGTCCGCTTATTTCATGAGGACTGTGACAATGAAGGTTTTCCGTCAGTAATATTATTTAGGAAACTAGTAGTAGTTTAATTACATGCACTTTAGGTACTTCGGTCAAGAATCTTTTTTCTTATCGTTTGGTGTCTTATAGGGAACTCTCACAATGGACATTGTTTAAGATTTAAAATGACCCCCCCGCTAACGGAATGCTTAACGACATCGATATGCCCACGAGAGACCGATACGATGCAATGACTCGGTATGCTGTGTCGTCTGTCAGTCATGGCATGTCGCCACGGATGTATGGTCGGTGTCACAGAGGAGGAAGTACCGCGTGCGCCTCGGTACTGTTCTGATGCGTGTGAGTTAGGTTATGTGAGCATCAGTGAGGAAGTAAATATTAATCGTGTGGAGCACTACAGTTTGTGCGTCTAGGAAGTTGCTAGTTAAGAATGAAAAGACGAAATTCATCTAGTGTGGGAAGGCACTGGGAAAGTATGCAGTGAATCAGGTAAGAGAATTTATTTCAGAATATACTGTGATTGAAAAACGTAATGTAAACTTGTCAAGAGTACTCAAAATATTGTTCCTGTTACAATTTATGGTATTTTAATACTGAAGCACGGCATATGGCGTGAGTGGATTGTTCATCGTGTCGTATGTATCGTATTGTCACTGCATTGCCATCGAACGTAGCGTCCTGTGCCAGAGCAGCCATCAAGTATATTGAAGTTAAAATATACAGTACTGTAATTTTGCCTGTTAGCTTACATGGGTACGGAACTTGGTCTGTCACATTATGGGAAGAACATAAGCTGAGGGCGTCTGAGAGTATGGTGCTGAGGGAGTTATTCAGAATAGAGAGAAATGCATAATGAGGAACGAAATTATTTCTACAACTCATCACATCGGGCGTGGTTGACATGGGTGGGACAAATAGAATGTATGGGGAATAAGAAAAATTCATATAGGGCCTATGTTGGGAAACCTGGGAATAGATGTGAGGGCTGCTTGAATGTTTGTAGAGACAGCTCTTTGAATGGTTGCAGAGTCAGAGCTGTTTGAATGGTTACATAGAGGGAGCTGTTTGAATGCTTGCAGAGACAGAACTCTTTGAATGGTTGCAGAGACATAGTAGCTTGAATGGTTACAGAAGCATATCTGTTTGAATGGTTTCAGAAAGCGCTGTTTGAATGTTTGCAGAGGCAGAGCTCTTTGAATGGTAACAGAGACAGTGCTGTTTGAATTGTTGCAGAGACAGAGCTGTTTGAATGTTTGCAGAGACAGGTGTTTGAATGATTGCAGAAATAGATCTGTTTTAATGGTTTCATAGAGAGAGCTGTTTGAATGGTTGCACAGAGAGATGTCTGAAATACTGGAGAAGCAGATTAATTTGAATGGTTGCAGAAAGAGCTTTTTGAATGGTAGAAGATGCAGAGCTGTTTGAATGCTAGCAGAGACATAGCAGCTTGGGTGGTTGCAGAGACAGAGCTCTTTGAATGGTTGCAGTAACAGTTCTGTTTGAATGGTTGCAGAGAGATCTGTTTGAAAGTTTGCAGAGCATGAGTTCTTTGAATGTTTACAGAGACAGAGATGTATGATTGTTTCCAGATACAGAGCAGTTTGAATGTTTGCAGAGGCAGCCTTTAGAATGGTTGCAGAAACAGGGCTGTTTGAATGGTTGCAGAGAGAGAGAGAGAGAGCTGTTTGAATGGTTGTAGAGAGAGTTTTCTGAAAAGTTGCAGAACATATCTGTTTCAATGTTTGCAGAGATAGCTGTTTGCATGGTTGATGATGCAGAGCTGTTTGAATGGTTGCAGAGGCATAGCACTTTGAATGGTTGCAGAGAGAGATCTGTTTGAATAGTTGCAAAAACGAATCTATTTGGGTGGTTTCGGAGGCAGAACTCTTTGAATAGTTACACAGACAACTGTTTGAATGGTTGCAGATTCATCAGTTTGAATGGTTGCAGAAACAGAGCTGCTTGAATGTTTGCAGATAGTGTGCTTTTTGAATGGTTGCAAAGACAGAGCTGTTTGAATTGTTCCAGAAGCGGATCTGTTTGAATGGTTGCAGACAGAGCTGTTTGAATGGTTACAGAGATGGAGATGTGTGAATTGTTACAGAGACGGCCGTTTCAATGATTATAGAAACGGTACCGTTTGCATGGTTGCAGAGACAGCTGTTTGAATGGCTACAGAGACAGCTGTTTGAATGGTTACAGGTACATATGTATGAATGTTTACAGGAACAGAGATGTTTGAATGGTTACAGAAACAGATGTTTGAATGCTTATAGAGACAGCAGTTGAAATGGATACAGAGACAGAGAAGTTTGAACAGTGAGACTTTTTTGAATTGTTACAGTGCCAGACAATTTAAAAAAAAAAGTGACAGACCTTCTGAATGGTTAAAGAGCCAAAGCTCTTTGAAGGGTTGCAGAGGCAGATCTGTTTGAATATTTACAGATACAGGGATTTTTGAGTGGTTACAGAGACAGTGACTTTTCAATGGGTACAGAGACAGAGCTTGATAATTTGTTACAGAGGCAGAGCTGTGTCACTGGTTCCAGAGACAAAGCTGTATGAATGTTTATAGAGACACCTATTTGAATGGTTGAAAAAAAGCTGTTTGAATGGTTGCAGAGAGAGAGCTCTTTGAATGTTTACAAAGAGAGCGGCTTGAGTGTTTGCAGAAGCAGATCTGTTTGAATTGTTGCAGAGAGAGTTGTTTGATGGGTTGCAAAAGCAGAGCTCTTTGAGTGGTTAGAGAGGCATAGCTTTTTGAATGATTGCAGAGACAGAGCTGTTTGAATGGTTGCAGAGACGACTGTTTGAATGGTTGCAGAGTCATATCTGTTTGAATGGTCGCAGAGACATAGCAGCTTGAAATGTTGCAGAGACAACGTTGTTTGAATGGTTGCAGAAGCAGATTTGTTTGAATGGTTGCAGAGAGAGCTGTTTGAATGGTTGCAGAAGAAGTGTTCTTTGAATGGTTACAGAGACAGAGCTGTTTGAGTGGTTGCAGAGCCAAGTTTTTGAATGTTTTGAGAGACGGACCTGTTTGAATGGTTGCAGGCACAGAACTGTCTGAATTGTTACGGAGACAGAGCTGTTAGAATTGTTGTAGAGACGATTCTGTTTGGATGGTTACAGTGACAGAGCTGTATGAACGGTTACAGAGAGAGCTGTCCCAAATATTTTCAGATACAGGACTGTTTGAATGGTTGCAGTGTCAGCTGTTTCAGTGTTTGCATAGACAGAGCTGTGTGAATTGTTACAGAGACAGAACTTTTTTAATGGTTACAGGGACAGGTGTTTGAATGGTTACAGAGACAAATAAGTTTGAATGGTTACAGAGACAGAGATGTTTGAATGCGTACAGTAACAGAACTCTTTGAATGATTACAGAGACATCCGTTTGAATGGTTACAGAGAGAGGTGTTTGGATGGTTACAGAGACAGTTGTTTGAATGTTTACGGAGGCAGCTCATTGAATGATTACCGTGTCAGAGCTGCTTAAATGGTTAAAGAGAGTGTGCTTTTTGAATGGTTACAGAGACAGAGATGTTTGAATTGTTACAGAGATAGAGGTGTTTGAGCTGTTGCAGAGACACTGCTATTTGAATGGTTACAGAGGCAGAGCTGTTGTAATTGCTACAGAGACAAAGCTGTTTGAATGGTTACAGAGACAGAGCTGTTGAATGATTGCAACGGACCATCAATAAGACACGCATTACTAATCATACTAATTACCGCACAAATGCTCCTATTAATCCTAGAAGAAGCAGTAGCAGTTATCCAATCACATGTATTTGCAATCTTAAGGACTTTATATTCTGGAGAAGTCAACTAAAAATGTCAATACACGAAAACCACGCATTCCACATAGTAAATAAAAGACCATGACCCCTCACAGGAGGTATTGGAGCAATGGTTACTTTAATAAGACTAATTAAATGATTCCACCAATACGACGACAGACTATTGAGAATCGGAGCAATCATTACCATACTAACCATAATTCAATGATGACGAGGCGTAACCCGGGAAGGAACATACCAAGGACTAAAACTAAACTAAACTCCGTGGCCTTAGTCCGCACGCGAACTATACCGACAGAGCGGCCGCCGCCGGTCGGCGAAGTTAGTGCCAACTTTTGCGGATAGAGGGGTGTCACGTGGTCAG
>Ga0131853_10018061_pt1 | contig 12837 bp, 10 predicted proteins | sample TergutLab28metaG_FD_92764 | JGI IMG/M metagenome (GOLD analysis project Ga0131853, IMG submission 92764) | Labiotermes labralis P1 segment gut microbial communities from Petit-Saut dam, French Guiana - Lab288 P1 (version 2) (version 2) | ecosystem: Host-associated > Arthropoda: Insects >...
ACACACACACACACACACAAAACACGCACCCCACACACACACACACACACACACACACACACACCACACACACACACTCACACACACACACACCCCACACACACACACACAGACACACACACGAGGTATATTATCCAAGCTAGTTAAACTTTCATGATCACACTTAAGGAGGCTGGAATGAGATACAGAGGAGGAAATAAATTGGCAGTAAACATCATTTCCAAGTCATCTTTCGGTTTCTGCTGCAAACACAAAATGACCCTGCAGATGACTATTTGTCTAACATCCGGTGAGGTTACCAATTACATGGAACAGATATATATATATATATATATATATATATATATATTCTTAACATTTCCTCACTAAGGCACGAAATTCCTAGCATTTTATGCGTTCAATACCGGCTTGAAAAGAGCCCACCATTCCTCCCTACCGTGCGCCAGAACAATCCAGTCTACAACCCCTTTGTATTCCTTGAAGATCCGTTTTAATATTATCCTCCCATTCACGCCCATGTTTCCAAGTCGCCTCTTTCCCTGAGGCTTGCCCATCAAACCCGCATATACAACTGTCCTCTGCCCCGTCACAACGAATCTACAATGAAAATGTTCTGGTACGTTCCTACAGGTTTTAGACCGACTACAGGAGCAATGGTACTGTCTCAAGGAAAATATGTACGAATAATTAAAAGTCATGCCGATCCCAGTGACCGCGCGGTCTGAAGCATGGGTCTGCGGCCGCTCGCTTGTTGGGATTGTGGGTTCTAATCCCTCCGGGGACATGGATGTCCGTCTGTTGTGAGTGGTGTGTGTTGTCAGGTAGAGGTATCTGCGACGAGCTGATCACTCGTCCAGAGGAGTCCTACAGAGTGATGTGTGTGTGAGTGCGATCGTAAAGCCTCGACAATGAGGATGCCTTGGCCCACTAGGGGCTGCTGGGCCATGGTAAACAATGAAATTAAAAGTAACGAAGAACCTATTCCACCCTCCCTGTGCTGTGAACCAGATGTATCGTCTAGAAACACCGTCTGTATCTGTAACGAATTTCCTACTGTCAGTAAAGAAAACGTAAACAGAGCAGCAAAGAAGCGAAATGTGACAACGTATGGGTAAACGTCTCCAGTTCTGTTGGACGCCGTGTTCATGTTTCAGTCTAAACCTATGACGGTGTACTGGGGTGAAGAACACAAACAATATACAGTCAAACACAACTCAGTTAGTGATTTTATTAAGGTGTATTTCTCACACTGTTCCGTTCAACGACATGTTTCGGCTCAAGTTATGAGCCATCTTCAGGTTGGTTACTTTTCTTAGTAACGTAAAATATACAATTAGCAATGCTATTGTTACCTACGTGATTTCGTGTAACATATAAAACACAAATGTTAACTTTTTTATGTTATACGAGATCACGTAAGTAACAATAACAATAGCATTGCTAAATGTATATTTTACCTTACTAAGAAAAGTAATCAACCTGAAGATGGCTCATAGTTAGAGCCGAAACATGTCGTTGAACGAAACAGTGTGAGAAATACACCTTAATAAAATCATTGAATGAGTTGTGTTTGTATATTGTTTATATCTATAATTCTATACAACACAAATGGGATGTCTTACCTGAAAGAGAAGACCAAACGTTAAAGATCCATTTAAATTTGGTGTGTGACACCAAGTATAAGATATGTGATACCCCCCCCCCAGTTACCTCCTTTTGCTTATTTTTATGTGTCTATGCAAAGCCTGATGATGGCACATTGGGGCCGAAACGTGTAGCATAATGAAAAAAATATTGTTTTTACAATACAGTGTACTTCTGTTTCGTGGCGTTATTAATGGATGTGAATCACTCAACGTCGTCGTCGTCGTCATCATCATCATCATCATCATCATGCTTTCAAGGCCCGTTCTAGTCTCGCTACAACAATCCAGAAGTATCTTTAAAAACGTTCTGGGTTCGTCTGTCCTGCCGGTTGATATTTCTGATAGCCGGAGGGATTCAGGATCTGTCCTCACTATGAACATATTATATCAAGTTGTTTATGTCGTTACTGCTTTTTGCATAACTATCGTTCATAACACCTCAATTAAGAACTACCAGCTCGGAAGGTACTTCTGTTACAATGAATTACGAATAATTAATACATAATTTATGTTGTTAGTCTTCGACCGATCACACCCACTCGTTGTGGCCCAAAAATAAACGTCTTTATCTCTTTCAGCATGAAATTAATATAAATTATACCAAAAAAACCCTTCAGTTTCCTACAGCACAGCGGACAGTTTATTTCTCCTATAAGGATGAACGGGTTTTTTTGGTCACCCCCCCCCCCCCCCCGAGAATTATACGAGGCACATAAACACACTGTGCAGGTGTGCACAAACCCCGGGAGCCAGTCACTGTGGCGCCCAGTATTTGTGAATAATCAGTATGGTTCTTTGTGGCACCATTTTGGCGCCTAGAATTTTGAGGTGGCTCCAAGATTTTTGAAAAAAAAAAACTCTTCACCCATCTTACACGGTTTTTTTTAACAATCAACATTTTTAAGCGCGTTCGCATATCTCAAGAAGGGCCTGTTGCCTTCGTCATGTCCGTCCGTCCGTCCCTCTTATCGCAGGTATCAGCACGGTTCCGCTGGAGGGATTTTCCTAGAATTTGATATTGGGGACTTTAAGAAAATCTGTCGAGAAAATCCAGACTTGGTTAATACCGGGGGGAAATACGTGGTATTATAAATGGAGACTAAGAACGTTTTACTGTTGCCGGCGACGTAGAACGGCCATAAAAGCGCTCACTGCGAGTGAAGTGGTATCAGGCCGTTAAGATAGCCGAGGTGGTACAAAAATTACGCGAACGCTTCACAAGGTTACGTTATACGTACATTGCTATATTTCCCCCCCTCTTTTCGGGATACTAAAACGTGCCATTCAGGAGTTGGGCATTTCTGGTTTTCTAATATAATGATAAGAGGTTTATGAGCCTTGCAGAACGGAAAACTTAAGTGGCCATACACGACTGTAGATGCTGGTGCGCCTACGCCTCCAAAAAGAAACACACAAACACATACAGACATAAACAAAACACATGTGTTTGTTCTTACCTTGATCGGGGAAGAAACATGGACCCATCAATGAACACTGAACCGGACAGCAGGATGTACCAGCAGGTGGACAGTTCACCAGTACTGCGAACAAAGAGCGAGGTTAGTGGACAGAGCAACAAGCTGACAAACAACCACACACGCAGCAAGTAAAAAACTCATTTCAACCCCTGCCAATCTGCATATACAAGCAATTACGTACACACAGTACACGGAATTGCTACAGACGTCTCATTATAATGAAAAACAAAAAGTGTGGTCTAATTTACTGTCAGAACGAAAGAGAGCCGTTCTGTAACATACCGTATAGTACGGCCAGTTCAATCGAGTGCTCGTTCAAACTCTCAGGAAATCATTTTATTATTTTCACATATATGCGTCTGTTGCGCTGTAATCTTTTCTCACTCCCTAACTTCCATAGGCCTATTTACAGGAACCACATTTACAACCTCCTTGTTCATTATTATTACTATTATTATTATTATTATTATACTGAAAGCCTGAAAAGTATTTGAAAATAAAGTGTACCAACATGGCGAGATTTTTTATGGTTTTGTTTTTATCCAGGGGGACCGCGGTGGCACAGTGGTTAAGGTGCTGTGCTACAAATCGGAAGGTCGCTGGTTCGATCCCAGCTGGTGTCACTGGAAATTTTCATTGACATAATCCTTCCGATCGCTCTATGGCCCTGGGGTCGACTCAGCCTCTAACAGAAATGAGTACCAGGAGCATTTCCTGGGGGTAAAGGCGGCCGGTGTGCAAGGCTGACAACCTTACCACCATTCTGTGCCGTTGTCATGAAATCTGGGAACCTTAACTTCCTGGAACCCTCTGGGCCACTGCAGGCCTGTAACGGGACTGCTTTACCTTTTTACATATTAGACCTCGCTGTGGGTGCTGTAGCGAGTCAACGAATATCCCACACAGCAATTTAGCGTCGTGTAACAAACGGAGTCAAGTTGCTGACAAGTGAGATAATCGGAACGGGGAACCTACAAGTGATGGTATGTACCACGGACTGCATTCAGAGATACGATCGCACGCAGTTTATTGCCGACTGGGCTGGGATGTTAACCCTTTAACGACGAAGCGCAGACCGCTTTATTTAAAGACCCAGTCCGTACCGCGCTGCAAACACTTTTCATATCGGTTATAAAAACCAACCAGTTTATGCTGTAAGTGGCACAAGTCGCTGTTTGTTCTCAGATAAACACAAAACACATAAACACAGTGTGGGCAGAGCGTACAGTTGTTGAATGTTAAACTGTTGGTGCATCACGTAACCAGTAGGCTTTAATAGGTTAAAGCAAGAGAACGGAAGGAAATCGATGTTACGAGTCTCTAGGCTTTCACGGCAGTGTGGGTGAGGACGCCGTCCTTCTGGGATATGACGCCGCGTCAGTGCGTAAATGGTTGCAGACGTTTCGAAGGAACATGGTGCCTTCAACTTCAAGGGTAGTCCAGAAGTCTCGAGTCCCTTGTATTGAAGGAAATTTTCTGCTTCGTAAAGTCATCAACCACTCACCCAGTGACGTATACCAGGGGCACCCAGTCCTCGAATCGTTTTTATATCCTACCTTCCACTACCTGATTAGCATCAATCGTAGACTCCAGATGAAATGTGATGGCACAGGGTGACGCATGGGAGAGGAAGTGAAGGGAAAACTGGCAAATGGAGTGGGTAACCAGTACCCTTCACACTACCTCGGAACATGGTTTATCCAGCATTACTGCCGCTGATGCGCACACCTCGGCTGCCAGTAGTCGACTGAACTGACGCCCCCGCCGATTTAAATGGACTCGCCGTTTTCGCCAAAAGACGAAATCTGGTTACTGTGCGTGTGCCATCACATTTCAACTGGCCTCTACAAACTCATATTGCTAGCATAATCTCAAGACGAATCAAATGATCGATCGGAGGTCTGTCTACGGTCCTGAAGTGTTCTGTGGTAGGACTAAAACGTCTTGCTTCAAAACAGGGGGTTAGTGGCCGGATTTTGGTCGCCAAGACCTTGGTTCAGTCCCAGAGCTGTTAGTGTAACACTTGTGAACAACAAGGTGGCAATGGAACAGGCTTTTCTCCAATTATTCCGGTTTCCTTCTTCCAGACGTAATTCTATCACTGGTACACATTCATCAGCTATGATCAGGACAGGGTACAGTGTCCATATAAGAGACTGCAGTACCGAAGGACTCTGCAGCTAAGGGAAGAACACAGAACGACGGTAAAGGTAAAGTTATGACAGTTCAAGAAGGCACAGAGAAGGAGTACGCTACAAGCCGGAAGTTCGCGGGTTCGATTCCCGCTGTTTTCATCGGAATTATTCATTGACATAATCCTACCTGCCGCACTTTGGTCCTGGGGTCGATTCAACCTCTAGCAGAAATGAATACCAGGAATACTTCCTGTGACGTAGAGGCGGCCGTTGCTTAGGGTTAATAATCTCGTCACCTTTGTATGCCCATTGTCTTGAAATATGGGAGCCTCACCCTCCTTGAAACCTCAGGACCTGTCCGAAGCCTGAAAAGGAGTTCCTCCGCCTTTATGTTTTACAGTACAGCACAGATATAGCTCTGCTCATTCTTTAACATCAGCGATAGACGGGGTGGGTGGTAAATGCCACTCCCCGGCTGTTTTCCACCGGGAAAGATCCGGTACCCATTGAAAAGAAGGCTGGTTGAGCTCCAGGACCGGTCCGGACGGGTGCGGAAAATCTCACTCCCACCGGGAGTGTCGGTGTACAAACTGGCGGTGCCGAGAACATTTAGACTTAACAAAGGAAAGCAGCAGGAGGTTGGAAAGAACTGCACAGTGAGGAGCTTCACAATTGTCACTGTTTGCCGGATAATTGTACGGCTTTGCGTGCAATCAAGGATGGTGAATTGACTTGGGAACGTAGCACGTTCAATGGGAATAAAACATGCGTACACGATTGTCATCTGGAAACCAGAAAGAAAAAAGACTACTGGCAAAACCTAGGCGTAGATGGAAGATAACTAAAGTGAATCTTATAGCATGTGAGGCTGGGAATTCAATTCAACTGACAGAAGTTATTATTACTTCGCATTCTCCAATTTAAAAAAAATGAATAGTTGTTCCTGTGCGTGTCGCGAAAACATGTCGACACAAGATGGCTATGAGCGGTCAGCTTTACAGCCCGGCCGCTTTATACCTGAGGAAAACGCCGATTGGAACCCATCAGTGGCTCAATTTCAAGTCAGGTCGCTTTTGAGAGAAAAAAAATCCTTTACCCATGCCGGGAATCGAACTACAATTCGTCGGTTGCCCACCCCGTAGCCTGTTCACTATACCAACGGAACAACGCCGGCTCCCACATAAACACACTACCAGCACAAAGCGTTCGTACGTTTTTACACACGTGAGTACTACAGAGAGCGTTCATGAGTTCGCAGTCGACGTACGTTTGAACGCGGTCGTATGAAGTTTCACGTTTACGCCCATCGACAGATAACACACGGACGTTCTGACTTTACTCCAGACCCTGACGCATGTGCTTGCCTCGTACCAGGCACGGTCGATACAACTACGGACTGAGCTGTCACCACGAATTGACCCAATGCGATTCCTATACACCCACCGGGACGCAGCTGAATGGTGTGTGTGTATGTGTGTGTGTGTGTGTGTGTGTGGAGTGGTCAGTCGCGCGGCTGTTCCGGGCCGCAGGGTCCAAGGTGCGGCATAATGAATATTTCTCCCTTACCGAACCAATATCGAGTTAAACTCGACAGCGCATTCCGTTCTACCAGGTCCAATGTCGAGTTGTAATACTGTGTTTTTATGTTGGTCTTCCCTCAGCTGCTGTTACCTACTGGCCGATTTTGAACTTTAACGATTATGGATATTATGGAAAAATAATTTGGACAACGCTGTTGGAATTCACACTAATAATATTAACTGCAAAGTACTGAATGAAAAAAAATATATATATTTTGCGCACCACAGCTCTTAAATTATTAAACGCAAATGAAGGATATTCAATAAATAACTGCGATTCTTTTAAATTCACAATTTCTGTTAGGGGCTGCCATTGTGGTTACTTGCCCTGGGAGCCAAAAAGCCCAGCTACGCCACCGCCTATAACTAACGCTTGTACCATTTCCTTTAAAACCCGCACAATTCTACCAAAACACGTGACACCAGATCCCTGAAGACAACAATCTTCATAATCACAGAGAACCTCAAATCTCAACTACAAAAATGTCTTTCCTTTTTTTGTAACCAATAACTAACTTCTCTCAACCTGCACCCAGTGACGGTCAAAGATGAAGCCCACTGCTTACAGACCGACGTTGACTGGTTAGGGCTATAGATTTGTATGGAGCAACAGTAGGATGGTGATTAGTAAGAGAAAGCCGAAGAAAAAACTCGAAGCAAAGCCAGCTCAGTGCCAATCCGTACACCATAAACACTGCACTGCGATCGAAACTGGAGTTTGCGCTGTAACATTCCGCCCATGGCAAGGCTCTGTGGACTTCTCAGTGTTAAAACAGGTAGTGTGTATGCATACTTACCACTGTGCTTTAGAGGATGAACATGGAATTTGGCTACCACCTCAGAAACACGCCTAAAATCGCCATTACAGATAAAAATGACTTAAATAAAGATTTCAGGTGTTTATCTGCGTATCAAATGAAACTCACAAAATATACCATGTTGGACAATACGAAACATGAATATGAGAATTGGGCGTATATAAGGTCACACAAAATGGAGGATGATATCAAAACAGGTCTCAAAGTAATACGGCTGAGAATGGGTGAAGTAATTAAACTTGGGTCTGGAGTATGAGAAGCAGCGCGGATCTTGCGAATATAGTAAATAAATCTTGAATTGTCTGACCGTGACAAACGTCAGTAAATATTTACCAGTCGACACGGCGTAGAGTCCCGAAAAAAATCCGAATATGTATGATCACTGACGTGATAATCTCAACTCTCGCGCGGTAGTTAAACGTTGACCTTCTGTGACATGCAGGGAATATGCACACGTAAGGTCATCATCAGTTCTCCATATCACCAACAGATTGCAGCATCATTCAGTTCACAACACGACTCCAGCTGTAACATACAGATGTCGTGGAGGTGCGTTTACATTAGTTGACATTTTCACCACTAGGTTGTGGATACGACAACACAGCCTGCACTCTCGCGTGAGTTATTTCAACTACGTTCCATACCTTCATTTTACGGCGGTTCCTAGTCCAAATGTTTGTTGGTTCACCAACCAGTTCTTAGTGTGCATAAGTCATAGCAACAACAACTGAGAAAAAAATTATATGAATGGTGAACCGGGGTGGTGTGGAAGTAAGCCATTGTGATAGAGAAAGATAATGAAGGTCGGTTACGATAATCAGAGCTATAAACTGTAAACAGATGGCAGCACCTGCGAGGCAGGAGACGGTCCACACGTAACTCATAGAACAAAAGAGTCGTACTTGAGAAGCTGATGATTTCTTAGACGCTCAAGAAATCAACCGCCTTATACAGAACCACATGGTGGTGTTCGAAACAGCCTGCCCCTGGATGCTGTCCTTAGCCAGTCCAATACACCCTATACAATTAAAGCCTGGTGTCTTTAACTTAAAGCCAAGTTCTAACAAGCTGTTGTTCATTTCGCATAAAATTTCACCTTTAGTTTACAACAGTGTTTTTTTAATCCGGAAGTCCGCGACTTGTACTTAGGTCTCCGTGAGAAGAACAGAAGGCACTCAGCTGTCTTTTTGCCTCAGGTTATTACTAATCTCATTAACTCTGTCATTAATATAAGAGAAAAAATTCTATTGTACGAAATTTTCAGATTGACTTAATAAAGGCTTGTACAGTTTAAGTACGTTTCTTATTTTCGATAGCGTATTTATGATTTTGGGGGTCAAAGGCTGGTATTGGCCCCAAGGGTTATTATCGATGCCGGTAGATAATATCCACAAAACTTGGGAAACACCATCTGACATGACATCGGTCAGTTCTGTCAGCAAATCCGACTTCCTCACGTCCTCGCTCGTGACCCCTGGGCAAATGCAACTTTAGTTGTAGCAGAGAGGGGCGGATGAAGACGAGTCCTCGGTTAAGGGAGCACACCCCTACAGAAAACGGGCATGTTTGGAGGTCCTGAGGTTAGCCACTACTAAACTTACTCAGCCAGGGACTGGTTATCAATCCTGTGGACACCCTACCCAACACAGAATCTCCAGATGAAGAACAGGAGCGATATGCCACAAAACCGAACCCCTTTGAAATCAAACTACTACAGACCACAAGGAAGGAGAACAATTGGAAGACTGAAGAAATGTTGGCGCGAGCAGCTGTAACTTTGGAGTCGGAACGGATCAAAGGATTCAATCTTTGATGTTTATGATGATGATATATATGATTTTTGGGTGCCCGGGGCCAGTAATCGCAATGGCCGCCCCTAACAGAAATTACGCATTTAAAAAACACAACCATGTATTAAATGTCATTTTATTAGGCAGCGCCACTAGTCCCACCCCCCAACTATAACACAATTTGAAACTAAACCGTACAAGTGAATTTCCACATTTTTTATAATTATGCATTTCTGTAGTTTCTGTTCGTAATACAAACTTGTACAGTTACGGTCTTAAGCTCTGTGACAATGTCTGCCACATTTATTACATTATTACGTCATAACAGACGATATACATGACTGCGTGACTCCTTCTAATTCATAGCATCTTGTCTTGAACCCCAAAAGTGGAAGGGACGGGGGGGGGGGGCTGTGACGCGAAGAGACATTGAATGGGGACGCAATGCGTTCATATGGCAACAGTAACTGCTTCAATCTTCAGGACGACCGATTCTGGTTCATTTTGATACTGGAGTGGTTGGAACGAAAGGAATTTAGTGGTTATATAGGACGGTTCAACGTCCACGTGGACCAAAATCAGTCACCCTGAAGACAAGAGGCAGTACGTTTGTCCGAAACGTCGGAAATGATCTCGTACATGATGCGGAAACCAAAATAAGAGCAGGAACTAATTTAATAAAGATGTATCTGAGTTTCTAGAACTTCGTAACTCTAGTCAGTCAGTCAGTCAGACAAAATGACTGCCAGTGTTCGGGCTGGTCGTGCAAGCTCATGTTCAAACCAGACTACTCACTAATACAAGACGTCGTTGGCTTCATGGCGCTCGTAGCGGGCCGTCTTGGCGATGGACCTCAGAACTGAATCCCGGTAGGACGACAGAGCCTCCATCCCCTGCAGACCGTAGTAGATCACCTGCATGTCCTGAAAACGGCAATTCTATTGTCAGGACATTGTTGCATGGATAATACAGAGCTTCATGGTTGGCACTTCTCACAAAATAGTATTTGGGTAATACAATCGAGGGGTAACAGGTGGGACGTGTATGCGGCTAGCAGGAGGAGAAAGAAATTCCTACAGAATTTTGGTTGGGAAAAGTGAAGTAAAGAAGCAGTTTGAAAACCTTAACGTATATGAAAGGGCAGTTTTAATGGAACTCAAAGAAATGTCACTGGCTGGCGTGGAATGAATTCATCTGGTTCCACTTTTGGACCAGTGGAGTATAATTGTGAACAGGGTAATTAAACCGGTGGAACTATGAACTTCGCCAAAATTGATTCCCTCCATGAAATGAATTGGCTAATTATAAAGTCAGAGGAGTTCCACATTGCAGAGGGCAAATACCATTTAATTTATGTAGCAGTGTTAACTTCGAACCTCTGCATCTCCAGTGTCTTCTAAACACTTGTACAGGAATATATCAAACTATAAATTCTTGCCTTATAAGGATGTCAAACTCTGTCTTTTCCTGGTGTAAGGGAAGAACATTGGTGCTGATAAAGAGGAAGAACACTGGTGCTGATAAACAGGAAGAACATTGGTGCTGATATCGATGAAGAATACTGGTGCTGATAAGCAGGAAGAATATTTGTGCTGATAACGAGGAAGAATACTGGTGCTGATAAGCAGGAAGAATATTTGTGCTGATAAAGAGGAAGAACTTTGGTGCTGATAAAGAGGAAGAATATCGGTGCTGATAAAGAGGAAGAACATTGGTGCTGATAAAGAGGAAGAACACTGGTGCTGGTAAAGAGGAAGAACACTGGTCCTAATAAAGAGGAAGAACTTTGGTGCTGATAAAGAGGAAGAACATTTGTGCTGATAAAGAGGAAGAACACTGGTGCTGATAAGGAGGAAGAACACTGGTGCTGATAAAGAGGAAGAACATTGGTGCTGGTAAAGAGGAAGAACATCGGTGCTGATAAAGATGAAGAACATTGGTGCTGATAAAGAGGAAGAACATTGGTGCTGGTAAAGAGGAAGAACTTTGGTGCTGGTAAAGAGGAAGAATATCGGTGCTGATAAAGAGGAAGAACATTGGTGCTGATAAAGAGGAGGTACATTGGTTCTGATAACGAGGAAGAACAAAAAATTGCTAATATTTTCTCTGTTTCTAATTAAATTTCAAACCATGAAAAGCAACATGTGTGGAGATGAAGTTTCACACATTAATCTCTGCACTAGATAGACCTCCACTCAGAAAACTGTAACATTATATACATCCAAAATTTTTTTAAAAAATAGCTGTTAGAAATTCAACACCAACAGCGATATTTACACCGCCCGAGAGACATATTATTGAATGCTCATTTCATATAAACTTACAGTTTAAAAATATTTCATATTATAACTTAAAACACAGGGCGCGCACCCACACGCGGTTGGGGGGGTTGCCGGGTTGCATACTCCCACTCCAAAATCGAAATTAAAAAAAAAAACACAGATTTTGTAGACGCAATGATTTCAGACGTTCTACACCATTTACCCTTTAGCCGACCTCGTCCAATGAAACCGGCCGGACTAGTGCTTACAGTACACCAGAATTCTGAAAAAATACAATAGACGTAGAAGGTCTCAGATACACTTGAAAAACGAGATTAGACTTCGTGATTTGTAGTGAGTGAGTGATCCATGGAACATGTAGTTATGTACATATGTACATAAATGCAGTTATGTTACAGACAGACATACATACGACATGGTGTTTATAAGATTGTTTTTAAAATCAAGTCTATACACAGCCTCTAGGTCACCGCCCCCACAATGACAAATTCTGTTTACGAACCTCAATAACTGAAAGCCCCGCCCGTCCCCCTATAAGCAAAATGAAACATTGCACAATCACGTACAGTACAACAAAATATTTCCATTTTCGCTTAATATAACGGGCTCATAACGGCACACAATGTGTGCTGAAACACACACGCAATCAGTTAGGCGAATTTGTGTTTTACATGTCCCAGGACCTGTCAATCTTTGCTTTTATAAAGCCAAGAGGGATCTGCAGAAAGAAAGGAAGAGAAAAGGTTACAATGTTATTTCATCGCAGGTAGGGGGCAACTGAGTTGAGAGGTGCAATAACATTTACCCCACGCTGTGCCACGTGGTATTTGTATGACCTCAACAAACGCATTATTTTGTATGTTCTACATTTCCACTTACACCATACCACGCGAAATCATCCCACGCCCAGCACATTACTAACACAGCACGTCGGGACGGCCCAACAGAAGACTGCACGTAGCGCAGCGTGGAGTGACTGGGGTACAAAAACGTAACGTTGCTCCTGTGTAAGTCGTGATGGCATTGCGGGGGGGGGGGGGGGGGAGAGGATTAAGTTATTTATCCCCGGGGGCGGGCCCCGGAATGTTTTTTGGGGGTGTTCCAATAA
>Ga0131853_10018063_pt1 | contig 12836 bp, 6 predicted proteins | sample TergutLab28metaG_FD_92764 | JGI IMG/M metagenome (GOLD analysis project Ga0131853, IMG submission 92764) | Labiotermes labralis P1 segment gut microbial communities from Petit-Saut dam, French Guiana - Lab288 P1 (version 2) (version 2) | ecosystem: Host-associated > Arthropoda: Insects >...
GTGTGTGTGTGTGTGGGCGTGTGTGTGTGTGTGTGTGAGCAGAGGGTGTGTGTGTGTGTGTGTTGGCGTGTGTGTGGGCGAGTGTGTGTGTGAGGTTGTGTGTGTGTGTGTGTGTGGGCGTGGGTGTGGGTGTGTGTGTGTGTGTGCGTGTTCGTTTTTTTTTTTTACTGAATGCCATGTAGTAGACCCCCGACTTACGACAGCTATACATGCGACCCCTTATTTTGTTACCTTTCCAATATCCAGCACTAAACACGCAGTGACTAACGTCTTATTTACGACGGAACCAAGACTGAAACCGACAACTGAGCGACTGGAAACTTTCAGTATATATAATCTTAGCAATTGACCAACTTAATGCACAAATTCTTGTTTCATAATAAGTTTATTACATTCCTCTACAAGTTTTGAGCACTGTTTTGTTCATCATCAGGAGGTCAAAATTGTATTATACAGCATCTGGTATCGTCACACACTGTAGGTGGCCGTCCGGTGCACGGGGTGAGAGAGGTCCTCTCTCAACCTGCGCACAGTGTTCGAAACATGTAGAGGAATATAATAAACTCATTACTAAACAAGAATTTGTGCATTAAGTTGGTCAATTGTTAAGATTATACTGAAATGCACAGTTGGCAAAACAAAAAAAATCAGTAAATATGTCTGTCAACAGTACTTCAGCTAGCTCAAATAGAAGCTGCGCCCAGATGAAAAGAATCTCTTCCTTAGACTATTGCAACGTTTAAAAAAAACTGTCTTCAATTTTGAAAATTTTTCGGCTCCACCATGTGTGCGTAGAGAAAATTTAATTTACGGAATGTGCAAAGAATAAAATAATCAAGAAGAACTAATACTTTGGAAATTAAGCAAGAAGCTTTAGACAAAATGCGCTAGACATGAACCCGAAAGAGCTCGCATCTAAGTTCAAAATGTCGCATGTAAGTGTGATCACAGTTTTAAATAAGGAAAGAAGACTCAGCCAATGCAAACAGAGATGGTAGGAAAATCTTATGGGCTAAATCCAGAGGTTGAAAGTGTTCGATTGCATAGACAAATGATCAGACGTAACGAATCCAGGTGTCCCTGAAGCATGCAAAAATTCTAACTGATAATTGTGTGTTATGAAGTGGGTTTCCGGGTTTTCAAGAAGGAACCCCAATTTTGTAACATGTCTTTACTAAAAATACTAGAAACACTGTTAGATTTTCGATGTTTGACTTTCAAAAAGACATCCAGAAACCAATTATGTCATAGGTATGAGTATCGCCTGTGCTTTTTAATCAAGAAAATTTCTCATATATTTATTACTTTGTCAATAAATTTTTAACATCGACCTACAAGCGAGACATCTTACTCTTTACGGAAATTGGATTCTCTCATCTCATTTTTTTAAAATAAAAGGCAACAGCTATAATTCTGAAACTAATGGAATTCTGTTAACCTAAAGCAGTAAACTGAGTAATGTTTCTTTCCCCCCTCATGCCTAATGTGTGGTATGTCGGCTTTTTTGTTATGCCTGTACTATATTTTTTGTTGTGTACACCCTATATCTCGCCTCATAAGAAGCTACAAGTGATAAGTCGCAAACTATAATTAGAAAGGTATTTTTGAAAATTTAATAGTGTGAGCATGCAATAATTCGCCATGCAGTTTTTATAGAGCGAAGTGATATTAGTGGATATTTGTTCCGAATAAATATGTGCCTTTTTAAGCGGAAATATAGTATACAAAGAGCATTTCCTCTTACACGGGTTGCTACAAATGAGTGCCCATAATTAGCCTCATTGCTGTTGTTAAATGAATGTAACAAATACAGCGTTACAAATATTCTTATTATTGCTCACCCTGACTACCGCCCATATACACCTTGTCTTGTAGATACATCATATTAAGCATATGTGCTTCCGAAAGTTACTGCGTGTATAGAGTCACACCAGTACTCAGCCAAGTGCAGTGACATGGCAGGCCTCTCTCTACTCGGCAGCAGCACGCCTTTACTCTGTATTCCGGAGACACTATCAAATGGAGCCTTCAGTGACAACATTGAACATCAAAGTGTCTATAACGGGTCATATGTGTATTATATTTGTTTAGGCCCTATCACTTGGGCGTATACACTACCGCCCTGGGCCCAACTACTACATCAAAGAACACGTGCCAGGGCCATTGCTAGATCAACAGTGAAGAATAATGACTGTAGGAAGCAAAGAGAGTTTAGTCAAGATTTAAATTACTTCCCGTCCTATCATTTTCAGATTTTCAGTGAAGAGCTGACCATTCCAGAAACGTTTCAGGGTATGTAAAACTATTTTGATCAAATTTTCTACTTACCACAATCGTCTTATTTTGTTTTGCAGCCTTACATATCGATGATAACTTAGGCAGGACTTACGTTAATGAAATGTTACAAAAGACTAGAGATAACTAACACAATATAGGCAAGGTACGTGTAGCGGCCGGTGGTTAAATAAGTTGATTCTACTGAGTTACTTTTGCCTAAATTATTTATCTCTAATGCAAACTCTTGATCCGTCTACACAAACTGGGATAGGTTAGCTTAGGTTGCGTTGTGTTAAAGTAGATTAAATTTGTATTCGGTTAAGTCTGGTTAAGTTGAATTAGAATACGACGGGTTCTGCGCTAGATTTGAGTGGTTTTGTACATAGTAGGCAAAGCAGCAAGACCACGTTCTACGTAATGGCGTCTTGTTTACCCCACGACACAAAGGTGGAAGGCTTTGAAGGCAGAAAGCTATCTGAATTATGGCAGTACACAAAAACGTCAATATCTACTTCAGACAAATCAAACCACATTTACATTGCAAAGACCAATAAGTTTATGGCGTTATTGGAAATAGTCTTCTATGACTGTGAAAATAGTACGACAGCACGATACAAAAAAGTTCACTCTTTTCAGAGAGCTTAAAGTTTATTACTGGTGGGCTTTAAACAGCTAACATGCGGGCAAATTTTGTGCGTATTTTTTTAAGTCGTGGGCTACGTCATGCTTCATCTACTTTGGTATCGACCAAATCCAAGCGCAGAGGAATGAAGCACCTTTACCTGAAAGATTTGGATACAAACACTGTCTTATTCTACAGAGCGACACCTACAGAATTTCGTGTAAAGGAAGATGCTTGTAGGTACTGTGTGTGTATCAACAAGGCTTTTCAAAATCCAATTAACTAGGTACACTGTAACGTTCTGTGACGATGAAATAATAAGCCACGAAAAACAAATGTGAGAAACTGTATTGTCTGGAGAATTTCGATTTATTTTCCTTTTTAAGTTGTAGGGTACACTCTGCCATTTTCTCTGTGAAATACGGCCTACCATAATCATATCCCTGCTCATGCTTCAAAGGCATACGGAGGACTGCATGTGTAGGTCCACGAATTGTTCATTTCTGCCTTACGGGGTATCCGGTTAATCGGTAGGTAGTCCCAAGAAAATAAAATTAAAAGAAATTATATTATTATTATTATCATCATCATCATCATCACCACCACCACCAACACTATTATAATTAAACTGTGCACCTTACTGCACACTGCACGCAGCGAGGGACTGTGCTGTATCCCACGCTACTGCACTTACAGTTTGAGAGAAATAAAGTCCTTATTGTTCTTACAGTGATTTATGATTTACCCTACCTTTCATTTGCTCAGTTTGCAGAACAACACGTTGAGATGGCTTATAAAGGCTTATCGTTCCCGATTCTTGTACTTTGGTGTGATATAACTAGTTGGGGTGTGGCGAACCTCACAATCTATTGTAAAAGCACTTGTTATGTTCGGAGTCGACATCACGTCCTCCGTCTGAATCAACGTCCTACAGGACATAAACGTTCTTGGTGGCGTCGTGTCAAGTGCAGACGTAGGTATTTGGATCAATAATGATGTTTCATTCCGTCGTCGACCAGAAAACAGGACTTCGTAAGAGTGGCTGTTGAAGGTAACAACTCACGTGAGAGAGGGGGAAGAGAACTAGTAAGCACCTCATTCGAGCTCTTGTAAAATCCTTCTTTGTGGTAAGAAAGAGCAGCAGAGGAAAAGAAAAGTTACTAATACCAGGAAAGACCTGCGTACGTGAAAGAAATTTTGTCGCAAATGTGAATTGTAATTTTATGCCGCACTACAGCAGAAATGAACTCCGCATTCATGAGCCTACAACTGTTACACATCTCAGTTCACTCCAAGACAAAGTCACCACTAATTCATGAACAAATGTATGAAATGGATGTTACTAAAGACATCCACATAACACCCACTGCCCAGTACCGCCCCTGTGCTACTAAACTGCCTACACACTTCCTGTACACGATACAAAACACTAACTTTCTTTTTCAAAGGTCAATATCAAGTATACCCACAGACCACATCACATAAGGTTTGTAATATCACAAAGGAAGCTTGTGGTGGATGTAATAAATTCTTAATCCTCTAAAGACTAGGAGGAATCCACATCTTATCTTCCGACAATGACAATTTATTTTTTGCCAGTGAAGCAAATCATATGCAATAAAATGAGAATGAAGAAAAATTAAAATAAAGAAGTCATGGGGAAGAATAGGAGAAAATAAATAAAGAATGATGGCAGGAGGAATATTTTTTTCGGATTTCCTGTAGACAGTCAGATCCAGGGTTCACAACTTCACATAGTGAGTGTGCTCGACAATGATAATAAACGATGGGATTTTATTTCTCCTCTTAGCCACTTGCAGGGAAAACAAGTGTAAAACCCTCCAGTGTGTTCTTCTGCTGTGTTGTTGTCGCAGGAGTGTTCACTACTGTTTGTTCCCCGTAGAGTAAGTCCCCCACGAAGGGAGGTATGAGCCTGGTGTTGACAGTTATTGAGCTATATGCTTGCGCCCCCTTCCCTAGCAAAACAGCTGGCAAACTTCGCCAAACACGAAGTGTATAATTCTAGAATCCAAAATAAAAACAATATATAAAAGTCGTATCATCTCTCCAACTTTCAGTTTCTTCACTACTCTCTCATTCACGCACATGGTGTCTCGATTACCAGTTCAATAAGACGATGTAACCTTAGAACTGTACCCTTTAAACCTCACTCCAGTGCAACCCCATTCTTCCTTGGCACTCTGTTGTGATCACCAATGAATCCGACAGCCATTGACAACCCCTGTAATATATATCCCCCTAGTAGAATAGGGGTAGGCAATCAATCGTGTGGAAAACATGTGGAATTTCCAAAATCGGAATAAATGTGGCTGCGTCAAAGTTTCTGTCCTTCACATGAAAAGGGACGCGGTGATTAAATACCCGAAACACGTCAGAATATGAAAATGGGCTATTTGTGGTAGATAAAATCATAATATCAATGTGCACGCCATTGAAGCATAGGGGAGAACAGAGGTAAAGCTCCACTCATTCTTGACTTCTGCACTGGATGTAGGTGAATGATCAGCTTCACTAACTGGCCACTTTACCCGTTGGGAAAGATTCCAGATACCTAGTCAACAGGAGACTGGGTGGTCCTCGGAGATGCTCTCGACGATTTAGAAAACCAAAAAAATTTCTTGCCCTTCCCGTAAATCGAAAAGATATTCTTTGGTTGTCCAGCCCGCGGCCTAGTCACTTTACCGGCTACACCGGCGATTCGCAAACTGTGCGCCGCGGCGCAGCGGGATATTTCCGAACGTAGTTTTTTCTTTCAATTTATGCTTTTTTATTATTCTTTCCAATGGTTACTACGTTGTTAGGACAACTAATTATGAAGTTGTTTTGACTTAAGTGCTTAATAAACAGAAAGTGTTAGGTATTTCTCTTGACCTAGGGGTACAGCAAAACAATTGCTGAGACACAAGGGCGCCGTGAACCGAGTAAGTTTGGGAACCGCTGGGCTACTCTATCCCGGTTCCCTGGTTTATGAGGATAAAATACGTACTTACAAAGATATATATATATATATAATATAATTTGAAGCGAAGACATTTCTGTAAGAGATTAAGAAATTACTTCTGACACTGCTGCGCAAAAGTGTACCAACTAAATGATGACGTCAGGTAAACAATGTTGAGAATGTTGCCTTGTGGGATGTGACACCTTATGGTTTTGTGGGCAGATGGTGTTTTTAAAAAACTGGTATCGGCCTATGAAACAACACGTCGTCACTTCTCACACAACCATAACTTATTATTCGTTACAGTGAGAAAGCTAAACCTCAGTTGGCAACACTGCCGGACAGGAAACGTTGTGTTGTATACAGGTGAGCCCTATTGCCAGATCACAGAAGTACGGTGGTCTACATCGAGATGAAAGAGACAAGAAGTACGTATGAATATGTGACGACAACCTGGGCACGACCACTTGGAAGGATGGAAGACAGAAGATACACTGACAGCTTGTAAAGATAAAAAGTATCTTAGAAAATTTGTAAGGTTGGAAACGGAAGAAAATGGCCGAGTGTTTTGTCTAGTGCGGATTTTGGGCGTTCTATTCTAAGTCAAAGAACGACTTACCTGCAGCCGTGTGTCTGTCTGTCTGTCTGTCTGCCAATATCCTGGTATCACAAGCTAAACGTTTATCGGATTCTCATCGAATATATTATAGGAGTTTTAATTTAGGTCCCATAATTCCATTGCGTTTGTCAACTAAAATAAAGCTATGGGTAATATATACATACGATAAGTACTACAACATGTTTCGGCCGAATTAACACTCATTTGTACAAATGCCGGATGATGGACTTATAAGCCGGCAGGAGCATTTTGTGGTAAGTATGAGGAATATACACATGCATGTTCTTATAATAAAACTAACTAGATGCAGTAATTTCTCAAATTTATTTTTGGAATAAAACTCTACAACTCGCGAGCTGTCAGCAAACCTGTATAGCATATACCATTGCTGTGTGTACAGTGAAAAACTCCTGATGATGGACAGAGGAACTGTCCGAATCGTGTAAAGTTTTATTCCAAAAATAAATTTGAGAAATTAGTGTATCTAGTTGGTTTTATTATAAGAATTTAGCAAGATGCACGGCCACCTGAACGTCAAATACTCATGCACGTGTATAGGTGCATGTGTTAACACCAGCGGGGATATCTCATCTTAAAATGATGAATATACGATGTTCCTAGGATTGTGTTACACGGATCCTGTGATCGGTATATCAGGCTATATGAGTTCCTTGCAAATATCGAACAAACGCATGTTTATCTTGAAAATCGTCTCAATGAATCATACTTTATTAATTTAAGGGATTAAATGAATTTCTGTCCGTACTTCCGATATTTCTTGACCGCCGTTAGTGAACTTCGGTACAGAATGTCTCTACGTAATGCTGTCAAACATCTGATCGTTACGAAAAAACTGGTGAAGCGAAGGCCATGCTATACTGAAGGACGGATACGAAACTTCGCATCTATTTTCCTCATTTTTCGTGCTGTTTTGAAAAAATTCGGTACAGGAATAATCTGCAGTACGTAATAAACTATTGTAACTTTCGTTGAAACTGGCGCCGTGAAAGCCTACACAGTCCACACATTTCCATATTTGTAGTCCGGAAGTGGTTAAATTCGGCTCAAGAGATCTGCACATCAAGTTCTGGAGCATTTGTGACATTCGTGCAAATTAGCGCAGGGGAGAATGAGGTCATATTTTCTTATGGGCGTATATGAAATTACATTTATGATACAGCGTGAAACCTTACATTGTAAGATAAAGGACGCCTTAGTGAAGTCTGTGTCCTACGTCACGAAATACATAGTTTAGAATATTGTCGGCAATAGTGGAGTTAAACTGCTGGATTATGAAAAGTCAGAGTTGGTTAGGGTAGGTTGTAACGGAACTGCTGCCGCCATCAGCTTCGGCCACGACAAAGGTGGCAAGAGGTTCCTCTAAAACTACAGCATATATTTACCCGTCAACATGGTGCCGTATTTCAGAAGACTGTTACGAACGTTCTGTTGTTAATCATAACAAAAACGCTATTTGTTCGTCCCCCACTCCACTTTACCCCAAGAATTGGAGAGATACTGACCCGGAACACTGATTGAATTCCGGATTGCTTCCCCTGCCGGAGCCGAAATCGGAAATCTGCACGTTCCTACACAAACATGTTGCTATCGGAAGGCTAGAAGGCAGCAGATGGAGAAGAGACGAGAAAAGAAATCGCCTCCAGAAAAACAGCATTAAAACAGACGCGGAGCTAGTCAGATAAACATCATGGCTGCCTAAGTGCACTCTCTCAAGACCAGTAGCATAGTGACGAGAATCAACAAGCACCTGTCTTGAGTAGTCAGAGTATAATATGATTTCTTTCCGCCAGCATTTCTCCCCTAATTCTCCGGTTTTTACCATTTGTACCAACACATCTCAGTGCTACAGTGCATTTCGTTGGTCTGTGCAATATTCATTGTTAAAGAAACGAACATTACATATGCACCAGGTGCGTTGCATTCATGATTCCTACTCGAGGTTTCTATATCACACATCGGCACAGACACAGTCTATTCGTGGTTTCCTTTGGTTATCAGATGTAAATACCCAGATAATAATGCAAACTAGGCCATGTTTGCTTCCTCAAAATCCCCTGAAGGTTGTTTTCACCGCATGTACCATTTGATGTTACAGACTACTATGCTGAAATAGTAATATTTTTAATAAATATACAAATGATACAAAATAGTCGTGCATAATTATTATGTCGGACAATACTGCTGCCATCAACTGTAACATCCTGTATACCCGCGAGCGAAAAGTTCTTAAACCATATGCGATCTTCTTATAATAAACCCAACGAGATGCACTAATTTCTCAAATTTATTTTAGGAATAGAACTCTACATGTTTCGGACAGTTCCTCTGTCCCTCATCAGGAGTCTAGTACTGTACACACTGCAATGGGTATATATCATACAGGTTTTGCTGACTGCTTGCTAGCGGGATCAGGATGGAACATCCTGATCCCGCTAGTAAGCAGTCAGCATAACCTGTATGTATTGCTGTGTGTACAGTACTAGACTCGTGATGATGGACAGAGAACCTGTCCGAAGTATGTAGAGTTCTATTCCTAAAATAAATTTGAGAATTTAGTGCATCTCGTTGGTTTTATTATAAGAATACGTCACGATGCACGGTCCTCTGAATGTCAAATATGCCATCTCTTCAGAACGCCAACAAATAAGTGGACTGCTGCGCAAATTCTACACTTAGTTTTCAGTCTGGTAAGCAAATGAAATGAAGCTAGATTTGTGAAATCTGTTACACAGACAATCCTGTCTACAAATCATTTGAAAAAGAAATTAATGGTAATTCCTAGAACGGAGAGCACGCAACGAACTAACGACTTGTCCTGAGCGTTCGTAGATGAGGCAGTCTGGTGTGCTCCAGTTTAGAATTAATAAAACACATCACTACATCACATAGACTTACAATATGATTACTTGCCTGCAATCATGTCTGCACAGGTCTGAACATCTGAAAAAAAGGAACAATCAGAAGATCGTCCATTTATCTTGACTGGATTGATCTATGTTCTCCATCGATTTGAATGACTTATTCGATTTCTTATTAAACTTAACCCTATGGTGATGACTCTTTTTTTAAATTGGTTCTTTTTCAACAGGACAATATATTATCTTCTTGTGACGAAACCCAAATACTCTTCACCGTTATGATATTTAATAATAATAATAATAATACCAGGAAACCATGACGTTAAGGAACTACAGAAAACAGCTATATTGGGCACTGCACATATACTTCGGAAAGTACTAATGTAAAAATACGATAGATTCAACACTGGAACTAACGATATAAGCACCATGAATAGTAACAACAGAATAGCTGCAACACTGTATTCCTTAGGTACACAGTTTGTCTCAGGAATATAAGTACAAATACCCTGCATAAAGGAGATGATGATGATAATGATGACGACGATAATAATAATAATAATAATAATAATAAATGCATTTTAAGGACCCGGATATTACTAAAGACAACTGAAAAAAATCGACAGAAATCACAAACCACTCAACAAATAACCGAAGCATGTCGTGCATTAACTGAAGGTGATGGCACCCATCGTTACGATCAAGTGTTTATCAAATGGGGACAACCAAAGTGGAAAATAACACCCTATTATAAATATGAGGCACAATCTGTTCTAGAAAACTCACTACATAAACAATAATATGACAGCTCTGCATAAAGGAGATGATGATGATGATAATAATAATAATAATAATTTTAACCACACGTGCAGCATTTCTACAATATAAGTTACAACAAAAACTGCACATGCTGAAAAACTTACGAGCTCGCTGAAGGTGGCCAACAGCTAAGTCCAAACATGTCGCAGCTTTAACTAACAAATAAGAAAAGCGTTGTGCAAAACGTTGGTGTTAAATTTCCTATATTTTATGTGCTATCACCGTGTTCACAAAAGCATATCACTGGTACATATCTTCAGTCAGCTGCATAAAGTTCACGTTTTCACGTTTTATTTCTCACAGGCTAATTTTTATATTATTCTCCCATTTACACCCAGGTCTACTCAATGACCTCTTCTCTTTAAATTTTAGGATTAAAATGCGCGTTCTTTTCTTCCATTTATTCTCCACATTCTTCCAATCTCATACCTACAATTTGACCACTATAATTTTATATGATGAACAAGGCATCTACGAAATTATTTGTAAAATAATTTTCTCAATTCTACCGTTAGGTTTTTCCCATAGGTTCAAAAATCTCAACCAGCACCTTCTTATTCGTGGAACACTGAAATTTTAAACAACTGTATAACCAATTTGTAAGCATAAGTTACGAATTTGTATCGGTGTAGCGAGTTGCAAAGACATTCTAGACACTAACTTGTAAGATTCTTATTTCTTTTGGTGTCTGAGAACGGCTTTCTACAATTACCATCCTGCCTGCACTTTGGTAGACTCAACGCACTTGGTTCATTTCGCAGTTACTTGAAAGTTCTTGACAGCAGATGGGATAGCTGTGTGGTCTCAAGTGCAGTTTTGCGTCAAGGAATGCGCCAGACCACAGTGGTAAGACATTAGTAGGACTAGACTGCATTCCTCCTTCAAACATTCGTGTAAAAATTAGCCAGTTAAGCGGGAATATTTGAACACAAACCGTCTACTGGATAGCAGATACATGACTAGCGGCTTGGACGGAAAAAGTAGGCCAACGTAGTGACAGTCTAGTTAAGTAGCCTCTGCGAGATGAAATATTTGAGAGGTGTTTTGAACTAAGATAATGTATCCTCGTAAATGATACTGAAAATTCCATATGACTAAATTTTTGAATTTATCCATATTACAAACTACACTCCTGGGTAGGAAATTTGTTCCTTTGCGCATTGAATTTCTTTTTAAAGCAGTTACTATTGTATCTCCCAAGCTATCCAAATTTTCGTTACCTTTACTTAGTACTTCAATGCAAAAAGACAGGCATACATTAAAACAGACCTCAGTTACGTCCTTCGACATACACCTGCCAGAAAAACAGGCTCTTATAAATAGATAACAGTTGGAAATACAGATACTCTAGGACATGGGTTGGTGTATAGAAGCCATATAATTGATATGTTCTGTGTTTTATTGTTCTTTTCTGTATATATATATATATATATACTTCTGTACTTATGCTACATGCTGTATTTTTCAATTATTTTTCATGATTAAGCTAAGGATATCATGTTGAGTTAATGACCTAACTTAAGTAAACCAGACTGTCTCAGTCTCAAAATGCACTCAGTGACTAGGCACTGAGCTGAGGCACGCTCACGCGCCTTTCAAAGTTCAGAAATAAGAGACTCTGGAGTGGTAATTAGCCCTTGACCCCCCCCCCCCTCCCGTGACTTGTGCATTATCACGTAACTGCAAGAAGACATTGCAGACACTTCCCTACGAGACGTCGAGCAGACCAGACGACGAGGTAGTCGTCAGGGGCGTATTACCATTACCGAGTCTTCGCCGTTTTGTAACCAAATTACTCTCATCTAATAAACTCCAACATATGTGTATCCAGTGCAACAGAGTTACGTTATTCCTACATTAACCTTTCGGCGCCGGAATTATTTTTTAATTTTAGCACACCCTGTATATAAATTGTGAATAATACAGAAACTAAATACGTTAGAATTATGAAACAAACTGCATTTTGAAGAGAAAGAAACGGAGAGTATATACCGTGTTCAAAATATTCAGTACCTATATTTGTTGAATAAATATATAAAATACAACTTTAGAGGTTAGCGTTGCGGTACGACTACTATAGTTGACAATAGGCGTCTAAAGGCTAAGGAACCCTCACCTCAGTGTCCTGACCGAGGATCGAGCTTCGCTCCTGCCGACAGTAAAATCTGCGATACACTCTCGACCGGGAATAGGCCAATACACAACAGGGTGTCGAAGTATTTTTCCGCAAAGGGTCACCAGTGTTATCATGTGCTAGTTCGTGGGCCGCACGTCAGAAAAATCACAGTAAGTGGCATACCTAACCGTCCTAAATTACTATGACCTTTTTTGTCGTTTATTTTAAATTATCAATATGGTCGCCAGCCGCCGGTAGGAACCTCTGCTGCGACCAAAAACACAAAAAACCTCGGGTTTAGAGAAAGCTCTTACTCTTCGGTAAAGAGAAATGCCTGACTTGTTCTGTGTGCAAAACTGAAAACAAAACTTGCAGGCTAAACCAAAGGGAATAACACGTCCTTCGCACGAACTGCTTATATATCTGTGTGTGTGTGTGTGTGTGTGTGTGTGTGGGTGGGTGGGTGTGCCTGTATATATATATATATATACATATGTATCTATACAGTAATATAAACAGTCAACTAGATGAAACAATAAATA
>Ga0131853_10018064_pt1 | contig 12836 bp, 9 predicted proteins | sample TergutLab28metaG_FD_92764 | JGI IMG/M metagenome (GOLD analysis project Ga0131853, IMG submission 92764) | Labiotermes labralis P1 segment gut microbial communities from Petit-Saut dam, French Guiana - Lab288 P1 (version 2) (version 2) | ecosystem: Host-associated > Arthropoda: Insects >...
GTATACATAGTATTTTAATACAGTTAGCAGCAACTGTCTAACACATATGATGTGATATACATGATATACTAAGTTTTGTTCAGTTATTAGTTAGTGGTTCTCACTGCCTTGTCATTTTGTACCAGAAACTGGCTTGCTTAACTTGAAATTTAAAACATTAGTCAATAAAAAATTGATCCATTTACATACACAGACACTGAATGCTTCATTTACTGTTATGCTTCACACTAAGAAATTCTGGGCTTTATTGTGGAGAATAAACCAGATCAAATTTTCTTTTAGTATAAACATAGGTTAACCTGTTTGTACTTTATCTGGTGAAAAAATGGTAACAGTAATGATCAAATGGGTTAATTTTGTTGAGGCCTAGATAAAAATTGCAGCACATCTTTTCAGTATGATGTGGTAACTTTACAGGGTGATAAAGGTGATAAGGGAGAACGTGGCCTGACAACGACACTAAACGGTGATCAGTTTCCAACAGGAATCATTGAAGGGCCACCAGGTCCTCCTGGACCACCAGGTAGGTAACAATACCTGTTTCATTAAGAGATGAATGGAATTTGTGCTGTTACCAGTGTGAATTATAAGGAGCAGTCGGAAAGTAATTCCTATTATTTTTTATTTCATGCTATTTACAGTTGGAACATTTGAATATTTCACATGACTTTACTACAACACTGCTTAGAGCAGGGTTATTTCTCAGTGTAATATCCATCTTTGTTGACATTTGTTTTCCACCTTTGAGCAAGAACATGTATTCATACCCAGAAATAGTTTGCTCTTCTTCGTCTGCAGCCACTGGTGGATGGCATGCTACAGTGCCCCTCATTGGCATAATGATATCCTCATCAGAATTTTTCAAAGGACCAAGAAGTTGATAATCTGATGGCAAATGGTCAGGTATGCAGAGTTTATGTGACACCACTTCCCATCCAAAATTTATGATGGTCCCTCCTGTTTGGGAATGACAAAGATATTTTTGTGTACTTGATGCCTATGGGGAAAACACTGAATTCTGACTGCTGTGTTGAGGCACTGAGAAGTCTGAATGCTTGCCTTCTTTGAGTACATCCCACAAGAAAGATGTCTGACATTTTGCTTCGCCATGACAACACTAGGCCGCACATAAGCATGTGCACCGCAGGGGCCATCACAAAGTGTGGGTGGACTGAGTTGTATCTGCCACCATACAGGCCTGACCTGTCACAATTAGATTATCACTTACCTGGTATATAAAGGAAATGTTTTCCCTATCCACACCATGAAGGTGTATGGGAGGAGTAGAGGTGTAGACCCACTCTTTCTTAAACCTCGGCTTGAGATGGAGTCAAGTGGCTAACTCATGCCTCGGCCTCTTTACCCACACGAAAGACCTCGGTACCCACTGAGTAGGAGGCTCGGTGGGCCGCAGACCTTTGAAAAAAGGGCTGTGAGAACACCATTATACCAGTGATGAGACACTGCAGAATGCAATGTTCCAGTGACTACAGAGTAGGGAGAGCGACTTTTACCAGGCAGGAATACATGCTCTTCTTCAAAGTTGAAGAATACTGGAGGTGGTTGCAAAAACATTGTCCATCCAAAATGTGTGATGGTCTCTCTGGTGCACACAGTTGTGTGCAGTGGAGCAGCAACACTCCAGACTTTTTTGTTGTGGGATGACCTCTGAAGAAGGTGAGGTGCTTGAATATGGAAGCCAGAGTTCAGTTTTGTCCCCATTGGTAAGATGTGTGCAAGAATAATGCCATTCTTCTTTTCTTCTTCTCCTCCTTCTTCTTCTTCTTCCTCCTCCTCCTCCTCCTCCTCCTCCTCCATTGGCACTACAGCCCACTGTGGGCTTTGGCCTGTCGAACAATGACCTTCCATTTTTTCCTATCTGCCACCAACTCTCTCCATCCTCTCACTCCCAGCACTTGAAGATCTCTTTCTACTTCCTCTTTCCATCTTTTCCTGGGTCTTCCCCTTCTTCTTGTCCCTTCCAGTTCATGAATGAAGATCTTTTTGGGCATCCTGTCCTCCTCCGTTCTCTCTAGGTGACCTAATCAGCTTATCCTTTGCCCTTTTATCCATTTTACTATATTTTCTCCTTTGCTCATCTCTACCAGTTCTTGATTTGTCTGACTTCTCCAAGAATAATGCCATTATCATCCCAAAAAGAGATATAATGCCATCATGAATGTTGGATGGCTAATGTTGTCATATCCAGCCTGAAGTCCTGATCATTTACCATCAGATTATCACCTGCTTGGTCCGTTGAATAATGCCAGTGAGGACATCATGACCCCAGTGATGGGGCAGTGCAGAATGTTGTGCACCAGTGGCTACAGAAGAGGGAGCACAACCTTTTTTGGGTGGGAACACATGCTTTCGTTCAAAGGGGGAAAAGAGAATGTAGACAAAGATGGTGACTACCTTGAAAACTAACAGTGCCTTCAGCAATGTTGTAGTGAAGTTCTTTGAAATTTTCACTAGTCCAACTTGTAAACAGCATGAAGTAACAAATAGGAGACTTTATTTCCTGGCTGCCCCATGTATAATGATAGACTGTAACTGAGAATGTCTTAACTTCTCACATTATTGCTTTATTCCTTGAAGGTGTGATAGCTTCTTCATGTGAAACAGCAACTAAATAATGACATTATTTGCTATCAGCCTTTGAGGGAATGAGGATTAAGGTTTCTCAATAGCTGTTACTCTTGGCAAAGATGGAAGGAATTTTACTGTCATTTGTAACATCTTAAATCAATCAATTATTCATACTGCTCATATTTTTTTTTATCAATTCATGGATAGTTTGTTGTTTAAAGATGTGATCAAGCCATCTCAAATAAAATACGTGTTGTTAGTTGAAACTACCATCAAACTGTTTAAAAGTTTCTTTATAGGAATTTAAATAATTTTGTATCATTCTGAGATGGCTACATTTACCAAAACTTTGAGAAGCACTGTTTATAGAGCAAGAAGCACTGTTTATAGAGCAAGAAGCACTGTTTATAGAGCAAGAAGAAATAGTGACTTGATCTCAATGTAAATAAACTTTGGGGTTGTGCAACTATGGAAGTGAATCCCAGTATAATTTAAATTTCATTGATTTTTAACAGTATGTCTGTATAACAAATCTAAACAAGGGAATCAAAACCTCAGTCTGTGGTCAGTACACTATTCTCTTTAAAATAGCAGTGACACCCTTGAATTTAAATACTTCTTACAAATGTAAATATGCACACAGTGTATGACACAGTGTGCACCTTCTGCAGTTGTTGTAGTATGTATAGGGAACAAGAGCACATATCAGAAGCACACCATTAGGAAAGGTGGGTTCCACTGACAAAACGTTGTGTGATGTTTCACAAGGACCAGAAGGCCTGAGAGGTGAGAAGGGAGAGATGGGTCCCACTGGACCACCAGGAATGCCTGGAGAGAAGGGGGCAAGAGGCAAACGGGGCAAGAGGGTAAGCATATATGTGAGGGTAGGGGATCAGTTTGCTATGGCCGTCAGGTGTCATTCATATGGCCTCCAGCATGGAATTAGAAACAGAAGATAAAAGTAGTGACATGGACAAATATTTAGGTTGAATTACTTTTTTTATATACAACATACAAACTGGCCTTAAAAACAAATGAGAGTAGAAGGTGAATGTTAAACATTTCGTACCGGGCACTTGTGGTTCTGGCCTCCTCTGTTCAGGCACTTGGTGTACCTCATCATGGTCATCATAATGACATGGTGGTGAAGCACCTAAGATAATCTACATGATCACCCTTTTTAACTTGGTTGTCCTCACGTGCTTAGTTGGGTAGGTCAGCATTTCACAACCACTGGGCCGCGGCCTGGTACTGGGCCCTGGCATCAGATATACTGGGTCATGAGAGATTCTTCTCAAATTGATAACTAATTTAAATGTAATTTTGTATTTGTTAACATGCCACACCATACACTTAAGTGTACTAATACTCTTTTTGATTATGCCATAATTAATTATTAATACTTATGCTAGTTTAATGTATGAACTTAAAAAAAAAAATTGGAAAGGTACTGACGAAAAAATCTGTTGGGACCGGGCCCTCGTCCTATGAGAAAAGAATTTACTGGGCTGCAGTCTCACAAAGATTGAGAAACAATGGGGTAGGTGATCCTCTTTCATGAAACAGGTGTGGTTCACCGAATCAAATATAATTTTAGTTATTTCTTTTGTACCCGTGTTTTATTTATTCGTTTTATTCTTGATATAAAATAATGGAGTGCTATATCCAGTTAAACAACTAGATCCTTTTCTAGGAAAATGACACAGTCACTTCTCTATACTCCCTCACACCACTCTCGTATGTAACTCACTTCCTTACTGGACTTCTAACATCCATTGTCCACTGCTAACCGTTTCGCCATTTAAATCTCTCCCCGTACAACCCCTCCTACCTATCACCAATGGTCCTGAACATACGTTGACAGAAAAACCTAATAAATAGCTATACTAAAATGATCGACTACAGTAAGAAATGTGTTTGTAATCACATTTTTTACTCATGGAATGCCTTCTGTACTGTTCATGTAGATACTTTATGCTAAAACTCTCAAAAGTAAAAGACATGATTCTTTTTGTGTTTATTTAATAATGCTGCATAGGTGTTCACCAAACTTACAGATTTATCCTGAATTCTAAGGAGTGTATAAACTCTCCCATTTCCTGAACTGCTTTGATACAGAAGCTTATCAACAACAGTAACACATCGGTTCTTCTTCATTAAAAAGCTATTTCACTAACAGAATGAAAAGCTAATTTGTAGCATCTGTTTTAGATACATTCCATTTACACTTTCCAATTTCAAACATAGATAGATTACCTTGATTAACAGATGCATATGAGATAGTTGCTATATGCAGTTATAGTTTCATCACTTGTACAAAAGAGAAGCTTTTCACTGACAGTTATTGGGTAACTACATGCTGACCCATGGAAACAAGTAACAGTTTAAAACCAAAGTTGTTTGGATAAATATATGTAAACAGATTTAAACTGATGCGTATGGTGTTCCAGCGCACAGTACAATCAAATAGTGTAATGTGATGTCAGAGCATTAAAAATACAGTTCTTCAGCTGGTCCTATTAGGCTGGTAGAGTGACAAATTCGCCGTGTAAGTGAAACAAACTTGGTGCACAATATTCTCAGTATATTTTGTCAATTTTATTTATAACCTCTACATGTTTCAGACCTCACCAGGTCCATTGTCAGGAGGAATGACTCTATTTATTTGACACTTGGCATTTTGTTATTCTGTATAGCTAGCTGTCTGGTGTGCAGGATTGAATGAAGTTTCATTCCATCCTGCACACCAGACAACTAGCTATACAGAATAACAAAATGCCAAGTGTCATATAAATACAATTATTCCTCCCGATGACAGACCTGGAGAGGTCTGAAACATGTAGAGGTCATAAATAAAATTGATGAAATATACTGAGAATATTGTGCATCAAGTTGGTTTCATTTAGAAGATTATATAGAGATGCATGCTTACCAGAATATAAAGTTTAGCAAACTCACTTCAGTGTCAGGAGCTCACCATTTTGGCCCTGAAGTTTTATAAGACAATGGAAACAAACCAGTACAGATCAAAATAAAAATTGCCAATAACCAACTCCATACTCTTCCAGATAAAAAAGCCCCCTGCCTCCCCCTACATGTCAAACATTACCTGCTACCACGTTCCATTCTCCCAGAGAGATATTACCAAAAGATGGAATAGAACATATGGTCTGGACCTCAGGTAGTATGTAGAAGATTGATTCCATAAAAATGAACCCAGTCACCAGGAACCAGTCAACACTCTGTCATTTCTCTTGTTCCCAGCGATGTCATACCAAGCGTGCCCACTACAGAAAAGCGAAGTAGGAAAATGGTTGGTTGGCCTTTAGAAAGCTCAACATTCTAAGAGCCAATTCATTGTCCTAGATAGCTCATTATTACAAGCCCAAATTTTAATTACAGTATGTTGTAAATTAAATTAATTTATCTGTAACTAAATAATATATGCTGTATTGTAATCTTTGTGTTTTTAAGCCAAAAGCAGGCATTCTAATCTTAAGCTGTTATTTCAGACAGAGATCTGTGTGATTCATGTTCAGTTTGTGATGTGATGCCACCTTCTTTTGTCATACTCTGTATAGTGTAAGAGAATGGGCTGGACAGCTGTGAAATCAGAGTTCAGTTCTAGGCAGAAGCAGGAAATTTTTCTCTTGCACACTCTGTTCAACAAAAACCAAGCAACCTGATATTTCGTACGTCCCACTCAGGCAGTGACATGATGTACAGTTGCCATCATAAATCGAGTCGTTTTACTTTCCCCATATTTGTGCATTCGTGGCGTTTCTCTGTCTTACATTCATTATAATCAATCATGCCGCATATATATTAGCGAAAGACACTAACACATTTGCTTAATTTGAAGTTAAAACATGAATTAAATGTCATTAATTTTCCGAGACGTGTGGCTTGCTAGCTCTGCTTCCACAGATGGATGTTGCGAAAGGGTGATTGTTTGTTGCACCCGGAGGTAGCCGAGCGTGTTAACATGGAAACAAACTACCTCGGTTCGATTCTCAGTGTCAGCATAAATTTTTTTCTTTTTGAATATGTTTTATACTCACAAACACTCAATTGAATTATACAGTAACACATCCATTATTTAATTATATGTTTCAAAAGTTATCTTTCCTCCATTGGCACGGTTATAAATGCGACTGACACAGATATTTCTGTTATTTTTCTGTAATTCTTTTTTCTGTGTTTACCGACATTCTGATTTAAAGGGTTCGTGTTTGAATGGGACTAAAACTAGGCATGCGAATCTCGTTGTTGCTTGCAGACTGTAGCGGGTCAAGAGATCTGACATTGGGCTCCACAATTTGAAATATTTACAGCAAGGAATTGTTCAGCGTATGATGCGTGTGCTGGGGAGGTCTGGACTGAGGGAGGTTTCACTCCTGCCATGTTTCAGGGGTGGGGTGTGGGGAGTGAAGTACTGTTGTGACAGGTGCAGCACGATTTTAGCTTTTGAAACAGGTTCATAATTCTTCTTCCATATGGCCTTCTAGTAGACAGTAACACATTTTCAGAAATTTTCTAACCATCAATGCAGCTGTAAACATTTTCTTCTTTTATTTTTCTGATCACTGATGATGTCTACGGTCATTAGCCAAAACATGTAGCTGGTTTCATCTGTAAAATGCAGTTGTGTTTAGACTGAGTATACATATGCATCTCTTATGATTCTGTGAACACAACAGGGAGGAATCACCTTAATATTATAACCTAATTGATTCTAGTGATTTGAAATACTGTCAGATTAGAAAAATTCTAGCTATGTTAAAAAGTCAGTACTGCCTTGCATCATGTTACTTATTCTGGAGGGGAGGCACAGCCACCTTAGAGTGTCAGGTAATTGATACTTTATTAGTTGAATGTCCTGACAACCTGGCAAAGTGTAGAGATCATTCCACAATGATTTATTTTGTCCATGTTAAATAGCATTGAATCAAAGTGAAAGGCCATTTCTTTGTACTCTGGTTTATCTTTATAAAATACTTCTTCAAATACATTAAGTAAATTTAGCATATTGTACGATTAGAAGTAAGAAATCGATCTTGAACAACAAGAACAACTGTCATGCTAAAGTAGGAAAAACCGGAGTACTTGCATTGTTAAGGTTCCAAAGGAACGCCTGCACAAAACTATAGTTGGTGTGCAGCAGACAATGAGATGCTGCAAGAAAGGAGAAGTAGAGCATTAATGTGTAAGAAATTTTACAGTTCAACATTCAGTCATCTCTGATAGTCTGAATCGTAGCTGGACATTATTAAATGTATGGCTCTTTGTAGTCACTTTCAGATGTTACCTCGCTTGATAACGCATATGCGTCATAACCTCTGGACTGCAAAGAGTGAAGTTTGTGTTCCTTTGGCCCCTTTTGTTAATTTATTTGCAACAAGGTCTTCAGTTGTATTTGAACCTAGAATTTGTAATTTGGATTCATACGTGTCTTCCATCAGACCATTATTTTCCGACACTACCACTACCATTACCATTGCTTTATTATTCTTATTATCATTACTACTACCACTGTTACTACTATTACTGCAACTTGACTGCAAGTGCGAGCCATCTTGTGGCAATTATTTCAGATAGCTTTCTTCAGAGTTTGGGTGAGTGAAGTGTGTTCAATGTATGCATGTCATGTCCAAATGTTTTGTTGTGATATATTCCTTAATACCTTTACAAACTACCTCTCTTGTTTACTTTCCACAGTTTGTGAACTGTGTCCATCACCTCTTTTCAAATGTGCATGCAAGATGCTTCAGAATTTCCTAAATTGTAAAATACTTGTATTAATGTTTTCTTTAGAAGTTGGGAAGTGTTGTAATATAAAACTCTAAAGTGAAACTATCAATAACAGCGCAGAAGATAAGGGCATAAATCACTTGTATAAATCTGGTATCATATCTGATATTTTGTACCACAGAAAAGTTTCAGAACGCCCTGTAAATTAGAAGTAATTAACCGTTTTGTATGTTGAAATTATTAATTAATTATTAATTTCACCTTGAACAGATATTAAAATATCCTGACAGTTTTTACTAAGATTTCAAAATTGAGGCGAGTTAAATAATTCAAGAATTGTTTCGAAATGTTACGTGGAAAACAAAAAACAACAGCAACAACGACAACAACAACAACAACAACAACAACAACAACAACAACAACAGTAAATTAGTTTATTTCAGTTCTTGTTTATTAATGTACTAAATCAAGAGCCAAATGGCCAGTAACAGAAACAGCACAGCATATTGACACAAAGAACACAGAACAATAAACAGGATGCATATGAAAGAAACACAAATAAAACAAAGTAATACTTAAATAATTCATTAAGACACCTTATGGAATGAATGGCAAAGTAACATAAATAATAATAATAATAATAAATGGAATGTAAAAACAAACGTGATGCCAGGAATAAAACACCAACTGGAACAATCTAAAAATCATTCACTAAATACCTGAGCAACATACAGGGAAATCATGACATCAAGGAAGTACAGAAAGCAGCCACTGCACACATACTTCAGAAAGTACTAAGGTGGCAGTCCACAACAATACGTGATGTAACATTACATGTACCATGAACTGTAACTATAATTAGTTGCAACACTACATACCCTTGAGACATGGTTTGTTTCAGGTACATATGTGTAAATACCCTGCAAAGAGTAAGTGATATTATAATAATAATAATTGAAGAATAAAATCCAACTAGATGCCACTTGTTACTTTATTATGCTTATGTTATGCTCAATATGTTTTGAGCACCATTATGCCCATCATCAGGAGCTCACGACGATAGCGTTGGTTACTGCATGGGCCGTCTGGTTCTCGAGTTGCTGCTGGTTAGAAGTTAAGTGCAGGCAGGATGGATGAGTGTCCAGACCGAAGGCTGTTACTTCTGGACACTTATCCATCCTGCCTGCACTTAACTCCTAACCAGCAGCAACTTGAGAACCAGACGGCCCATGCGGTAACCAACGCTATCGTAGTGAGCTCCTGATGATGGACATAATGGTGCCCGAAATATGTTGAGCATAACATAAGCATAATAAAGTACTAAGTGGCATCTATTTGGATTTTATTCTTCAGTTATCAAGATGATGCATGGTCCAATACACATCAAATAATAATAATAATAATAATAATAATAATAATAATAATAATTTGTTGTTACTCCAACTAAACCACTGTAATAGAGAAAAAGTATAGGTTTATTGATTTGTTGATAATTGTGGAAGCGACTAGATAAACATAAATCAAACATCTTCTGTGTTTCTCTGTCTTTATATGTAGCATGGGGCAGCATGTGCACTTCTATTTCTGCAGTGAATCACTTTAATTTTCTTGGGGTACCACTGGACCTTGATTTACTACTTAAATGTAGAACTAAATGTAGCTTTACCACATAAATGTGTTTCTTGTTGAAAGTGGCTGCAGTTACTATACAAAAAAAAAATTGTATACACATCTGGTAATGCAAAGTCCCCCTGTACTGAATAAAGTGTTGTTGTACAGGTAGAACAATTTTATATCAGACAAAAGTGTACTGGAATTTGTAATTATCAGTTGCAATTGATATTGAATTTTGTACAGGTGTGTGTGATATGTAGTTTGTTCACTGGTTAAAAAGACATGAAATGAAGGCAAGTTTCTGGTTAGACATAATTTCTGTAATATTTTCTTGATTACTGTTAGCAGTTCTTCCAGTATACTTCTGAAGTAAATGGATCAAGACTGTTTTAAATGACTATTGCAGCTGTTTGTGTTTTGCACAGTTTCGCAGTGCAAAAATTACCGCAACGGTTTCATACTGTTGCTTGCCACCCAAAAGGGGACATAACCAAGTGGACAGTTTTACATGAATGTAAGAGGCATACAGTAATGACATATCTTTCTTGGAACAACATATAATGAAATATGAGGCGTCTTTTCCGAGTATGGCTGGCGCACACTGTATTACCAGACACTTTAGATGGAATAATAAATAATGTAATTGTTCTAATTTTTCATATTTCCCATGAATGCAAACAATGGTGGTGGCAGAAAATAATAACTTATTTTGCTTTGGCTTTTTTTATTTTGTTTAATAGTATTCAGTGTATGCATTTTGTAGATACATGTTATGATTGTGGTAGTGAAATTGTGTGATTGGTAGTACTGATATCTTAGACTAATATTCTGTAGCCTTCAGTGGGCAGTTCTAGCTTTAGTGCAGTAAAGTGCTGTGATTTTAGTAATTGTATCAAGTAAATAATTATGCTTTTATTATTTCTTAATGCTGCAAAAGTGCTTTCACTAATTTTAATTTGTTTATTTCTCATTTCCACACTAACCACTTAGTTACTAGTTTTAGTTTATTAACCAGGCCTACACAATGCAAACCATCCTTTAAATGTGATGTGCATCTGTGATTTGTGTCATGTGACCCCAACATCTGACCACTGGCTGAAACATATGTAAGTATGTGCAAATGCCTTATTCTGATTTCATTGGTTTTTTTTTATTTTTGATGCTTCCTTATTTATTGTTCTTCCATACCTATTGCCTGTTGCCCTGAACTTTTTATTTCTAAACCCTTTGTACTGTATTACAGGCAACTTAATTTCTGTTCACTGATATTTAGAGTAATGGCTAATACAACGTCAGTGTTCTGACCTCTTCATTCAGTTGACAAATTACTTTCTGTGAACATAATATTGTGTAATTAACACTTGTACAGTAAGCAATTAAAACAGAGGGAGACTGAATACAGAAAAACACTATTCTTATATACTTACAGCTTTGAAAGTAGGATTAAATGAATATAAATGTTTTTTTTTTTTTATCTAAATCTTAGGGTCGAAAAGGTCTGTCTGGTGAAGCAGTAGAGCGAGGTTTGCCAGGGCTTCCGGGCCCCAAAGGGGAGATGGGGGACCCGGGGCCCAAGGGTGAAAAGGGAGAGAAGGGTGAATTGGGAGTTGCAGGTACGATTTTCAAAATATTTCCTCTTATTAACCCTTATAATAATACCACCAAAATTTAACATAAAGTTTAAACATGAAGACAATGGTAATTCACTTCCATAGTTCCTAACTCTTTTAAAACAAAGTTAATCATAAAAACATAAAATAAATGCATGTTCTTGTATTTGCCAAAATAAAATGTGAGTAATTTCAGAGCAGAAGATACATGGAATTTAAATATTCACTAAACATGTGCTTGTATTTTATAGCTGAATATTTGTGTAAGCTGTGATATTTAATTCAATGGCATCAGGGATAAGGTCACCAATTTTATATTTGTAGGAGCAAAGGGTGATCCTGGACCAAGAGGGCCACCTGGAGAAGATGGTCAAAATGGAGAAGGAGGTCCCCAAGGCCCCCCGGGAATGCCAGTGAGTTGTAGCATAGGGTCTCTTATCAGGAACTCGTTTAAGAGGATGTTTGCACTGAAATTACATTCATTCATTCATTCACTTTATTTTCCATATATCCATATACAGGTAAAGTTCCAAGGATGTGGAAATTGTCAAAGTAGTTGTATAAATATCTGTTAAAAATACAGGTGTCAAATGTTTAAATATAATTATAATATAATGGTCATATAGAAGAGAAATGTTTTGACGGATTTCAGCCAGTAGTGGTGTCTCTGTTCTGTATGTGGTCCCTCCTTTGACAAGCAGTTTCATCTTTTACATAACACTGTCATTGAATTCTTCAGTAATCACTTTACAGTAAATTTCAATGCATACTTTGGCACTGTGATATGCTATATTGATATTTATTGTTAAACTCATAGTGTGATGTATCTTTGTACAGATATCACTAATATGGTAAATAGGTCAGAACTTAAATTACCGTGAGAATATAAATCTGTAGGAGTCTAAAATTGTGAAACAACAACAACAACAACAACAACAACAACATTAATAATAATAATAATAATAATAATAATAATAACAACAACAACAACAACAACAATAACAATAGACGAGATAAGAGAAAATATTAGACTTGAAATAGGAGAAGCCACAGAAGATTACACAAACGAGGTGAATGGCGACAGAACGGATGCAAATGGTGTAGAATACCAGAAGAGAGACAAAGAAAATGAAAACACTGACTGTGGTAAAGCACAGATTAATAAACACCCAAGCGCCGAAGGAGAGCAGCACACAGTTAAGAATAAACTAAAGGAAGACCTTCAAATAATGTGGCATAAGGTGAGGCTCCTACAAATATCTGAAAGGGAGA
>Ga0131853_10018066_pt1 | contig 12835 bp, 10 predicted proteins | sample TergutLab28metaG_FD_92764 | JGI IMG/M metagenome (GOLD analysis project Ga0131853, IMG submission 92764) | Labiotermes labralis P1 segment gut microbial communities from Petit-Saut dam, French Guiana - Lab288 P1 (version 2) (version 2) | ecosystem: Host-associated > Arthropoda: Insects >...
CTTATGAATGGCTGGCACTCTAGGCTAATGTGTGTCGCATACCTTCCAGTTCATTATGAAAGGCTGGCACTGTAGGCTACTGTGTGACGCATACCTTCCAGTACCTTATGAATGGCTGGCACTGTAGGCTACTGTGTGTCGCATACCTTCCAGTTCATTATGAAAGGCTGGCACTGTAGGCTACTGTGTGACGCATACCTTCCAGTACCTTATAAATGGCTGGCACTGTAGGCTACTGTGTGTCGCATACCTTCCAGTTCATTATGAAAGGCTGGCACTGTAGGCTACTGTGTGTCGCATACCTTCCAGTACCTTATGAATGGCTGGCACTGTAGGCTAATGTGTGTCACTTACCTTCCAGTTCCTTATGAATGGCTGGCACTGTAGGTTAATGTGTATCGCATACCTTCCAGTACCTTACAAATGGCTGGCACTCTAGGCTACTGTGTGTCGCATAACTTCCAGTACCTTATGAATGGCTGGCATTGTAGGCTACTGTGTGCCCCATACCTTCCAATACCTTATAAAAGGCTGGCACTGTAGGCTACTGTGTGTCGCATACCTTCCAATTCCTTATGAATGGCTCATACTGAACACTTTCACTGTAATTATGTAACCTCGGCTTCGGAAAATATTGCGTTTTAATAATTTCAAAATATCAAAATCTGCGCCGATATAGACTGGTTTGGTTCTAGCTGTAACGATAACTGTGTTTAAATTATTGTATCGTTATTTGTAGAAAATCCGTTTATTTTATGTTTATATAAGAACCAAATTTTTAAAGTAATTTCAGAGAACCTGATGAATGGTACAGAGAGGAAAAACGACAGACTGACAGATTGACTGGCTGACTGACTGACTGACTAAAATCCATAAACCATTTCTTCACATCGAGTGTTACCTTAAACCTACTGAGCTGCACACTCCTAATTCGCATTCGCTACTGTCTCTGTTGCCAGTTTCTCTTTTCTTAATTCATTTTTGAATGCCTTAATTTGTTTTAGTAATGAAATTAATTGCTTTATTTGATTGTTATTGATTTATATAGCTACAGCTTGTACAAAATAAGTAAGTCTCTAATCTAGTGTATAAACCCGGATATATGCTGAAGTCCCGATAGACACTGCTCCCCGGATTCCAGTATTGGAGTACACAAATGAATATATTTGGCATGGGTCATACTGAGAGTCAGTCGAAGATAGGTCACAGCTCTGTGTATTCCTTTTTGTGTTGATTGTGTAACGTATCTGTTGTTTCGTAGCCTCAGGCACTTCATTGTTGTGGATTTATTTAGTTAGGATTACTTATTTATTTGGGAAATCAGAGTATTTCGATTATTAACGGAATTCCACAATTAAAACTTTTATCACTTAATTCTACACAAAAATAAAATTGTTCTCTTTTTTCATTCGATGTGTATAGGTACCTGTGCCTTGTAAATTAAACAAGTTGCTCGTTTGCATGTCTAAGATATTTTTGAAAAGTGCCAGTTCTGAGTCAGTTTACAAGCAGTTATTAATTCCAACACTGCGAGATTGACTGCAATAGAAAACAAATACGATAAACTTAGACGCTTTTTTACCAAACAGTTTAAATTTACTTTCATTACGAACTTTTAACTACAGGTTTATATCTTAGTCTTTACGAAGTTGACCGTTCGATCTTTTCCAGCACAGAATTAACTTTCGGAAGCAAATGTTACAGATTGTTGGAAGGAACATAGTTCTGTTTTTCATTCCTTACAGACATGGAACAAGACAAACACAAAGATAAAGCCAACACATCCGGGGCTCGCGGTGGTTTTGGTAAATAATTTTCCCACATTTGAAGGAAATAGAAAGATCGTTCCGTTTTCACAAGAGCCCTCCACTGGTCATTAGTCTGAGACAGACGAATCCAATTCCAAATATTGTTTTAATGTTTAATTTAATGTTATTCGGCCATTTGCGTTTATGTCTTCCAAGCAGCCTTTTTCCATTAAGGTCTTACGACCAAACGTTTGTAGGCATTTCTCGTACCACCAAGACACATAGGTCCCATATAACAAGACCAACGCATACTGGTCTGCGTTTGTGCGTGCCATCAAGTAGACATCAAAGCGAAGAGACCGTTAAGATATGCTGTAGTCGGTATTGCGGTGTCAACATTTGCTTAAAAGGTTTTTTGACACACCCCGTAGGTACAAGCACCAATTAATGCATAATTTTTAATTCCTCAAAATTTAGCATCTTATTACAAATATTGCTGTCTTCACAGAACTTTTCAAGTTATTGTGAATAAGTCCAGCTTTTTTTATCCCAAGCTCAGCTTTTTCATAATGGATTTTTGAATGCGTGGCACGACTCACTGCGGACGCCCAGTCCTGTTCGTGCGGGTTTTGCGGTGAACAGTGCGTCAATTCGTGCCTCATAATCATTGATTCGAATAACAACAAAACTTTCGACATGTGTTATGCTAGTGTGTGTGTGTGTGTGTGTGTGTGGGGGGGGGGGTTGAGCTATACACGTATGATGGCGTACGAAATTCCTGCGACTGTTGGGGCGGGGGTGGGTTGTATAATTACCTCGTAAAGCCACGCGAACACTGTCCGCAGTACTCGGACGGCAGTGTTGTCGGAACTAGACAGCTAACACCACGCTTCAGTCTCGTTCTTGAGAAGCTACTACTTCCTCTACTAATCAAGACATTCCATGCATTTGGTGGAATCCGAATGTTTGTGGCCGTGTTCACACTTGTCCCTATCGAGAGGCATATGAATCCAGTTCACGCCCTTCCATCCCACTGCTCTTAAGATACACTTCAGTACTGTCCTTCCATCTAGGCCTCGGTCTTCCAAAACTTTTAAGTTTCCTCGTCATGGACCTTTACTCATTTGTCTTATACCCCGTACTTGTTTCATGCTTTGCCTACCTCATCTTTTCCGCTTTTGTCACCCGATTCTTCTCCTTAGGCCCGAATATCTTCCTTAAGAGACTTTTTCGCGAACAGCTGTTGTTAACAGTGATTGTGTAAAGTGCGAACGTACGTCGACAGAACGCGCAAAATAGACACATGCAGTGTGGGTACAAAGGGCATGAGTGATTACAAAAATTTATTGACAAAACGATAAAAGTTCCTTCTTCATACTGCCACCATACTGCCACAAGTTCATTGTGTTCATTTGTTGCCCTCCATTCGTCAAGACGATGTTACATATCCTTCCCAACAATTTGCTGTAACATTGTTAAGGGTTACAGGCATTGCTGGGACATAAACTTTATCTTCGACAACGACTCAGAGCAAAATGTTGAGGTGACGCTTCTGAAGAGCGGGGAAAAGGGGAAGTGGAGCAACCTCGGAAGGATCATGGCTCAGGGAGCTGCGACCTGCATTTTCAAGAATGGTGTGTGTGTGTGTGTGTGTTGTGTGTGTATGTTGTCATACATGTATGCATGTGTGTATATGTATATATATGTTGTATGTTTCTATGTATGTACATATGTGTGTTTTTGGCACAAAGGGCCCATTAATTAAGGCCTAGGTGCATCGGGAACGTGAGGTCGCGAACCCAAATGCTAATCAAATGTACATATATGTGTATGTATGTATATGTGTACGTATGTGTGTATGTATTCATATATGTATAAGTGTGTATTATGTACGTATGCATGTATGTGTGGAGTATGCATTCGTGTAAGTATGTGTGTCTGTATGTATGTGTGTGTACGTATTTGTGTACTACGTGTGTGTTTGTGTGTGTATGTATGTATGTACGTACGTACGTACGTATGTATGTGTGTGTATAGATATGCATGTATGTATGTACGTACGTACGTATGTGTTTATGTACGTATGTGTGTGTGTATGTATGTATGTGTGTACGTATGTGTACGCATGCATGTGTGTATGTATGTGTATGTCTGTATATCTGTGTGTGTATGTATGTACGCATGTATGTTTGTATGTACAGTATGTATCTGTATATGCGTGTCTGTATTTTTGTGTATTTGTGTGTACGTATGTATGTTTGTTCGTATGCATGTATGTATGTGTGTATATACACATGCGTATATATGTATGCATTTATGTGCGTCAGTACGTGCGTTTGCATGTGTGTGCGTATATGTATGCAGGCATGTATGTGCATATGTATGTCTTTGCATATATATTCGGCGTGTGTGTGTGTGTATGCATGTATGTACATATGTTTGTGTGTGTGTGTATGTATGTATACATGTATACATATGTGCTAGTTCTGAAGTGAGTACTGTAGATCAGAAGGCATCTTCATTGTCTGTGGAGCAGTGCAGGTGACAGCTGGTTGCTGTTGCAGCTGTACACCCTGTATGTATAGAGAATGTTTCAGGAGTTATGGGCTAGACTGTAGGAGATGATTTCCGATGTCTTTGTGATCAGAAATGTTAGTATCGACATGGACCCTATTTTCAATTGTTAATGGTGATTTTGGTGTTTTTAATTCCCATCAACTCACTTATGCGAACCTCGCCTACACGCCACGCGACCAAAAAGCGTCGTTTCAAGCACAAAGTGGCGGGCGATGTAAAAACGTGGGTCTTAGTCTCGTTCACTTGCACACTGAACCGACCGGAGAGGTGCTTGGCGAATAAGGGTGGTATTTTCGGAAAACTGCCTTAAGCAGAAGTCTTTGTGCAGGAGAGAGACTTTTTTTCATGAAGTTAAATTTAGACGTGAAATTTATCAGATACCAAAAGAGAGAGTGCAAGTAGCCCGAGGTGCGTTTGCTTAACCACTGTTGCCGTGGAAAATAATGAGCATTACATATTACAAATGTGTTCCTGTAGCCTTAGCTACCCACCAAGCTAAGCACATGAGCGATATATTGTCATCTGTGGCCTGTCTGTCTGTACTATATTTTTCCACGTTGGCTGATAAACGGCACGGTATACTCTCTACAGTTCATGTCTGCAACATCTCCAGTTCTAGGAAGAATTCAGTGAGTTATTATCAGTAGTGTACATCGGTCTTCATGTAATGTACCGGGTATTCTTGTCAGATTTTAATGAAACTTGAATTTTCCAGACAGCCTTTAAAAATACTTAGATATCAAATTTGATGAAAATCCTTCTATTGGAAGCCGAGTTGTTTCAGGCGGACGAACGAATAATCAGACATACAAACCGACGGGCGGACGGACAGACGGACGTACATACACACACACACACACACACATACACACGACAAAGCTAATATTCGTTGTTCGCAATTTTTCCAGCGACCAAACATTTGGTCATCTTTACACAGATTTTTAATACTGCACATCCCGATGGCCGCGCTGTCTAAGGCTTAGTACTGCGGCCTGTCGCATGCTGTTATTTGCGGGTTCGAATGCCTTCAGGAGCATGGAAGTCTGTCTCTTGTGAGTGATATATGTAGTGGGGTAGAGGGGTCTGCTTCGGTCTGATGACCCGTCGAGAGAGGCCCTGCTGGGTCTGGTGTGTCTGATTGTGATCGTGAAGCCTCGGTAATGAGGCTGACTAGGAGCTGTTGCGACTTGAAAAAAATATCATTATCCTTACTTTTATTCTGTGTTTCAAAGACCGAGGAAATTATATCTTACATTAATGCTCATAGCTCATGAATCATCCTGTTTGTGTGTGTGTATATATATAATTATCTAATAGATCCCGGCTGTAGTTGTTTGCCAGGGAAGTTTAACTCCGATCATTATGTATATCGGATGTTGGAGACAGACAGGCAGGCAGAGTGACAGGTCTAAAAATTGTTAAACTTTTGTCTCATGTCACTGCAACTGATTCATTATATTTCATTTGTCGGCGAGACAAAAGGCATATAATTTTTTTTAATCATTATCATGCTCACTGAATGCAATACTGGCACAACTCGAAAATTGCCGTTTGGAGTTATGACTATAAGTTACCTAAAAAATGTAGAGCTACATCCGGCAGTACCGGCATACTTCTTAGTCAAAACATAGCCCGCTAGATGTGATTATTGTCGAATGTAGTTGTTATATTTTTGAGCTCAGTCTTAGAATTAAATCCAAGTGGACAGTTTTTGGATTGTGCCACTGTTGCATTCAGTGAGCGATTTTGATCGTAGATTTCATTATAATATAGCTGCATCCCATTTTCTTAGTATTGTTCGCTTGACTCTTGCTGGCTTTCTTCAGCTGTCGACGCGTTCCCTCGTGGTCAAACAGTTTGAACTTCCCGCTCTGCGCAGGCGCGCACAGCGCGCGCGAAGTACACCACGTCACCACACTTCGTGCTGTCTCTCTCGACACCTTCGAATATTGCCCGGTGTCCTCTCTCGTCTCTTCTGTCATAGTGTTCCAATTACTGAAACGCAGGTTCAGCTTTGACTCTGTATAAATTTGCACTGAGACAACAGTGAGACCTGTAACTTGGGAAGCACCATCTCTTCCACATGGCTCTTGGTGTTTTGCCACGTGTTTATGGTGTACTTGACAGTGGGAGTGGAGTCCACGTGCATAGCTTATAATTTTACGATCATTAGTGAGTGACGGATTGTAGAGGATGGCGTATAGGTGGATTAGAGGTGACTCTACACCTCCAGTCCTCTTCTTGATACTTGATTGAGGTGAGAGGTCACCTTTACAACCCGGCCGTCTTACCTCTGGGGAAAGGGCACCCCCTTCCGTAGGACGCATTCGGTAGTAGACTGGGTCAGTCCCGGAGCCGGTCTGGACCCTTAGGGAAGGCAGAAATCCTTTTTCGCCCAATGGAATCGAACCACGGTTCTACAGTCTTCTACCTCAGTAATAACACGGACTGCGCTTCCGTCTTCTTGATCAGCAAACGGTGAAAACATAATTTGAAATGACACTAGTCATTTTCACGTTGGAGCTGAGGAAAAGATCTTGATACTTACGTCTGACCACAGATCCTAATACAAGGTGGACCCTCACAACTAACCCAGTTGGAAATACAGAGAATATAAACTGGGCAGTTCTGACCGCCAATCTGTAATATATTGGGCAACACGGAAAACCCTGAGAGGCAGTACCACACAAGTTTACCGCATCGAGTGAAAGTACAGTAGCACTCATAATTCAGTAAACAATTTAATGGTAATATAAATTGTCCCAAGTGTCAAATACCTACTTAAGTTTTAATCATTTTTTACTATGTATGTACCACATTTTACCTTGTACCAGGTTTTATATTTGTCTACAACTCTACGAAATTTTGGGATCCGAATTTTTTTAACAGCACCTGTGACTTATTCTGCTGGAGGCCTGATGATGACCTGTTAACAGGTCGAAACGTGTAGCCTGTATGATCCAATAAACAATTATTGTGCTGACGTATGTTAGTGAATTTATTATAATTGAAAGGTCGCCATTTTTCGTCCGACGCGGAGGTCATTGCTACCGCGGAGATCTGGTTGGTCGGACAGCCTTTGAATTTTTTTTGAGTGGCGTACTGAAGTTAGAGCAAAGGCTAAGAAGTGTATTAAGCTTCGTGGGGAGTATGTTGAAAAAAAAATCCCGAGTTTGATCGTTGTAGCTTGTTTCCTTCCTGGTCGGGCTAAGGACTTATCAGCACACCCTCGTATATTTTAAAGTGTAGTTGACCGCACACTCTGTCATGGCTCTTTAGGTATTCTCCGTGTTCCAGTATTGTGCATGCTGCAGATGTAATGTGGTTCGATGTCTCTTCAAACTCTTGGCATAGTGTGCATTTGCTGTCCTAGTTTTTTAACTTTTTGGCATGATACTTTGTTTGTAATACTGGATCTTGTGCTGCTATCGTTTCCGTTTCAGTTTCTACTTTCAGATCTTCCCTCTCCAGCCATAGTAACTTACCTTACTCACTAATAAGCTATCTAAATTTCTATCATACTGTCCATGCAGTAGTTTCTGCCCTCATTTTGAAGGTCTTCATTTGCTTTCGAGTGTTGTATGCCTTCCTTGATGGCACTGGTTTCATTTGTTTGCTTTGATTATTCTTTAGCTTTTGCTGTTATTTTGGTTGTGGAACTTGTATGTGGTTGATAGCATTCATGGTTTTTAACAATATTTACAAACTGTTTTCTTTACGTTTTGTGTTCACATATTCTGCAGTATTGGTTAACTCTGATTTGTATGTCGCTTCATTTTGAAACAGGCCTCTTCCTCCTCCTCTCCTTTTTTACATATGTCCTATTTACCTCGTATATCAGCATTTGGATTGTGAATTTTATACATTGTTAGTGTCTTCGTAGTTTCCCTGTCAATTTTTCTTATTTCTTCTAATCTCCAATTAATGATACCAAAACTGTATCTCAATACTGGCACGACTAACGCTCCAATTGCTATAATCTTATTCTTGGTACTCAACTCGGATTTCAGTATCATTCTTAATCTCTTGGTGTATTCCTTCTTCAGCCTTTCTTTCATGTGTTTATGTCGTGTACCTACACTTTCCTTAACCCCAGCGCACTTGTAGGTTTTTCCCTGTCCAAACTGTTGAACTTCTATGTTGATGTCAAGTCTGAAATTTTGCGAATTTTCCTTTCTTGAGTACGGTCTTTGCACACGTGCCAAATCCAAAATTCCGTATTGATACCATTACAAAGGTTTTCACTGTTTGCAGCTGTGTCTGGCGCTCTGTCTCCTGTTTGACTATCAGTTTGAAATCGTCCGTATTGGCTAAGTGTGATATTGCTTTGTTATATGCTCTTCATATCCTGTGTTAAGCTTGTTCTACTGTTCCGCGGGAGGAATTAAAATAATGAAAAATTTATTATTATTATTATTACTATTGTTATTGTTAAGCCCGCGAACTTTTGCTTGCAGTACAAGACCTGAGACTGGTGATTTAGTCGCAGTTCGGGCCGCGTTCTATATCGGCTACTTCTGTGATGCTTGGGTACAGCGTGAAGTCTAATTCACATTGTCAGTATATTACGCGGTGGAAACCATTACGAGAATTGGCTGAACGATACAGCAGGATTTTCATACTCACTTATCGACGCACCTGTGTTTTTATTCCTTGATTGATTGTATTAAACTCGCCTCAGCTGCTCATGTTACATGCGTTGTAAACCTGTCTTTTGCCACAGTAGGTCTATCCTGCTCACGTACGCGGTGTACAACCACATGTGTGCCTTAAAGTACGTCACACGAATTTCTGTCCAATCTTTCACAGTTTATGATCACACTGTCATGCCTCTTTTTTCCCCTTAAAAAAAGAATCCATGTTATGGAGTAGAAGTGTGGACGAGGGAGGGGCACGGAACCCATTCGAATGTCGTGATTCAGGTAAAAATTCCAACCCATATTGTTAAGATTCATAACAAAATTACCGTCACGGATCAGAGCCAATGTCATGGGGTTGGTAATTGCTTTTTTTTGTCTGTAAAATGCGATTACTTAACGACACTGCCTGTAGCTGAGACTGTGCAGCGTCGAGAATTGGGTGAAATGAAAAATGTATATTCACTTGTTAAAGTCCAGTGGTTACTCTATGTACCACCAGGCTTAACATTAAGAAATTCTGTATTCTGTCCGCACATTGTATTTGTGTTTTATATGGGTCTAGAACAAACCGATTTTTTTCGTGTACAGCAATAACTGACTCTTTTATAACAGAGACGGAGAGTGTTTACAGCGCGTTACGACCTGAATATTTATGTATGGCTGGGCTGAGGTTAATTTCGTCATTAAATGACGAAGTGACTTGGCAGGAAGCGCCCTTCGCTTAATTTGAGTTATGGTCCCGGAATTTACGCGGAGGGTCCAGGGAAAACAGCGACGGAGAGTCGAACCCGATAGCTTGAGAATGTAAGTCGAAAGCGGTGCCGTTTGGGCAGACTCGCCCCTTTATTCCTTCAAAGGTTGTCAAGTTCCGTGCCGCCGCCCAGTGCAGAGCAGCATGATTCTTTACCGTACTCACATCAGTTGTTTGGTCACTTCCCTGAAACCGTAGCATCCAGTCAATATAGTCACATTCTGTTTCTCCAAAATCCAGTTTAATATTACTGCGTCATCTACTAAATGGTGTTCTGGTTTTCCTTATTCTGACTTCCCGCTCCTCTTACTTTGGGCATTTCTCGTCCTCCGCACCTGTCACGTATTTTGCACATTTTATAATCCTTTGTCTGAACGCCCTCCTCATGTTGCGTAAACCTTCCAAGTATGCAGGGAACGCCAGCTACCTGTCACAGCCTCTCCATACGTTCAACTGTTCCCTGAACACACCGTTCTGGAGAACTTCATTAATTGACGTGATACATTAAGTCAGATTAGATATAAATAGCCCTACCTTTCGCTTTGTTTTACTGAACTCGTGTTTCGAATTCAATTCGTAACGTTTAAGGGATACGATGTTCATACAACGTTATTTATACCCAAGACATTCTGCATGCCGTACATTGTAAGTTTCATACAACTCAGCAACAGGACTTGTCACTGTGCCTTTGTTCTGACGAACGGAACGTCACGTGATTAGCTCACAAGTCACGTATTTCCATTGCCATACGATGGTCAGGGTACATTTAGAAAGTTTATTCGTGTCCACCTCTACAGCCTTATCAGTTTGTTAACAAGAGTGCGGAAAGCGAGGGACCGCTCTTGTTCAGATTACCTCATATGTACGGTAAAGGTATAATAACAGTAATAATAATAATAATAATAATATCGATTTGCTTTTATTTCGGTGTAATAAAGCTTTTTAAGAGCCACTTCACACAGCTCTGAACAAATATTTGAACCAAGTGTAGTTTCTTCACCTTCAAACACAACGTGCTGAACTCACTATGTTGTTATGATACACTAGTTTTGATTTTCGTTAAGCTAATAATTCTAATGGCTGATGTACCTCAGTACCCATTCAGGATTGTCTGCTGAGTATCTCGACAGATCTTTATTATGCATTGTATATGGCAGTTGTGTAGTAACGCCCACAGTGCTTACGTCTTACGGGCCAAATGTCCACCATTTTCTCACTTTCCATCATTTTTCACTGACCCCCTTCTTTCGCATTCTGTGCCACGGGGCTTTCTTGCTTACGAAGTCTGATGCTTTCGAAAAGTCTACAGAGCACCTGTGTATGTATTCTTTTGTATGTGTATTTTACTTTCCTGATTATGAAGATTTTTTTTTGTGATTCACCCTTTTTAACAAACCGTGCATGGAACGTGTACAGTATCGTATTATTCATTAACCACACACACACACACACACCATAGCTGCAAGCCTGCTGGAACGAAGTTTTTCACACTTCAGGGCGTATCGATATTTTTGTGTAACTGTTATCTTTGACAGAAATCTGACACAATGCGGGTATGTCCTGCAGTCTAACCACCGTAACGGCTAAGCTATTCCGCGACATATTTTATTTACACGTATATATACGCCTACATTATATGAGGCTGTGTCTATGTGTGCATGTTAGTCGTTCCACCCAGTGGCAGTCTGCACACAGATGACAGGTGTGCGTGCCAAACTGTGCCGCCCTAAGGATACAGATGTAACCCAACTGTTGTAAGGGACAAAGACGGAAATTATGTAAAATTATGAAATGGATAAATGAATAAATGAAGGCTGCACTTATGAAGGCAGTGATGGCCCGCTGAATTTGAATGATTTTTACCACCAGAGCGCATACACTATTTTTCCTTAACAGAAGCTCACTCCGTTCGAATACGCGGTCCTGCTCACCATCATTGCCAACTGCGTTGTGTTGGCGTTGGAGGAGCACCTGCCATGCAAAGACAAGACCATCTTAGCTCAGAAACTGGTGAGTATCGTTTTATGTTGGTAAGACTGACATTTAGAGAAATGTCGGGTTAAGGCGGTAATGTGAACGAGCAGACTCAGTGGAAGAGAGTCCTTTTGAAGCTGGGCAAGAAATTCCCGGCGTTTTGTGGAACCTGAAGGTTCATTTCCGTGTTTACAACAGCCCACCATTTGTCCGTCGTCTGAGACAGATCACTCCAGCCCACTTTCCTCCCAACCAGTTTTCTTCAGCTCCATTTTAATACAACCCACCCATCTAAGCCTGGGTCTTCGAAGTGGTCTGTTTCCCAAAGATTACCCCACCAAACCATGGTATGCATCTCGCCCCTCCCCGATACATGCCATACGCCCAGCTTATCTCATCCTCCTTGATGTGTTCATCCTAATAGAGTTTGGTGAGCAGTACAAATAATTGAGCTCTTCATTTTGCAGTTTCTTCCATTCCCTTGTTACCTCTTCCTGCTTAGGCTCATACATCTTGCTAAATCATATTGCCCTCAAACACTTTGAGCTTATGTTCGTCCCTCATTGCAAGAGACAAAGATTCACACCCATAAAAACAACAGGCAAAATTTGTACATCTTTATATTTTAATCTTTATATTTTTGGACAGAAAACTCCAATACAAAAGATACTGGACCGAGGGGTAGCAGGAATTCCATGAGTTCAAGCTGCCCGTAATTTCTTCATGAATATAGTTTTGATTAATTAGTGTCTTTCCCAAGTATTGGCAGAGGTTTTAGTAGATGTCTTTGTATTGTTATTTTTCCCTGTATTCTGTTGAGATATGAACACATACTTGGCTGTATCAGCATATACTCATACCCCATTTCCTTATTAATGATGGTTAAACTTGTGTGATTTTCTCCCAATAAATTACCATCATCGGCATAGTCCAGAGGGTGGTATGTACTTTGCTTGTATTATGACTGAGATGTATCTTCTCAGCCCTTTCAGGAATTCAATCTTTCCACTTCACTATTCAGTAAACTAAACTAAACTCCGTGGCCTTAGTCCGCACGCGAACTATACCGACAGAGCGGCCGCCGCCGGCCGGCGAAGTTAGTGCCAACTTTTGCGGATAGAGGGGTGTCACGTGGTCAGCGCAAC
>Ga0131853_10018068_pt1 | contig 12834 bp, 7 predicted proteins | sample TergutLab28metaG_FD_92764 | JGI IMG/M metagenome (GOLD analysis project Ga0131853, IMG submission 92764) | Labiotermes labralis P1 segment gut microbial communities from Petit-Saut dam, French Guiana - Lab288 P1 (version 2) (version 2) | ecosystem: Host-associated > Arthropoda: Insects >...
CCAAAAAACAAAACAGAGGATATAAAAAATTTCCCCCTTGTTTGGGGGTGGTTTGAGTGTTTTTTTTCTTTACCCCCCCCCAAATTTTTTTGGGGGGTGGGGGGGGGGGGGGGGGAATTGACACTGAAGCTATGTACAATTTACGTTTGGTTTTAAAAGTTAATGTTATAAAAATCATGTCGTAAATATAACTATAACATAACACTGTACAACTGTATTTATATGCTCAAAAATATAACTATATTTTCCAAGATTCAATCACAATTTCCTTTTTTTTTTTTTGTTACAAATTTCAGTTTCAATATGTGAGTAACCTAAAATTTTATTAATATATTTTTCAAAATTCTAATGTCATAGTCATCAGCCCTTTTCAGTGGCTGCTTTCGGCTAAAGGTCACGTACAACGTTCGACATCATCGAATGTACTGAATCTGTGTGTGTTTTTTTTTTATTTCGGTTTTGACGGTTTGAGGGGCTGCAGCCCGGCAGCCCCCCCGTAATTGCGCCCCTGTTGCTTTTGCTTTGGGAAACTAGCGTATACTTAGACCGCCACTGTACTAAGGTGTCTTCCTTGAAAACTGATTGTAACTCTCTTAGTCAAGCCATATCTTACTTCTGTGGAACCTAAAGGATTCTCGCCGTGAAGATCCAAGTCTTCTGGGATGTTACGCTGTGTCGGTAAAAGTAGTACGATCTTTCGAAACGTCCGAAATGTCACGAACTACACACCCAACGACATAGCGTAAGTTCCTACAAGAATTCAGTCTTCAGCAACACCTCTCTGAGCACCACAGATCTGGCACTGCCCTCACTGTGGTCTCCAAACCTCGACATTCAACTGCATTCGAGCCAGCTGACTTCCTCACTGTGTGCTTCATTTCCTCCCCGTCTCATTCTCCTTAATCTAATCAATAGGACAATCATGAGTATAACTGAAATTCTAATTACTTTCAGGCGTTTAAATTTAATGAACGCCTGCTGCATGCGTTAATACTGTTGGTGCCTGTGCTATTTCCAGAAGCCATTTCTACCAGCAAAGTAGATCAGTCACTAATTAAATACATCAGTGGACAATCTCAAGTCTAGTGCCTCCTCTATTTGCAAAATTTGGCCGTCTGTGTTGGCAGCATTTAACTGTACCTTCGGCTTGATCATTCTACACAAACCAGACGGGGAGAAAATACATTATATTTTCAAACCCGCATGATAATACATTACATCATGCCGTCATCTGGGGAGTCAGATCCGGTCTAGAGATGTAATGAATAACTCTGGTAAAAAATTGGTAAAGTTCAAAGTCCACGAAATGAATAAGTAAATCGATATAAAAATTATGTGGTGTCTGTTACCCGTGTAGTCGTGCTGTCAGGAGTGATAGCCTTGCGATGCGGGGAGAATCTGAGTCTTCATCTTGTGCGTCCGCTTTATGTGGCTACCTAATGAAAATGCGAAGTAATGGATGTTCCTGTTTTCTGGTAAGTGGTGAGTAAAGTCATGGTTTCGCATCCAAAATAGATAATTTACGTGTGTCATCTATACTGAGAGTCGGGTTAGTGTGGTCAGAGTAATGATAGGCTGTAGGCTGGACGACCTGGAATTCAATTCGCGGTAGAATCAAGAGATTTCTCTTCTCCAAATCGTCCAGTCCGGCACTAGGGTCCGCCAGTTCGGTGGATATCGGGGCTGTTCCCCGGGAGCAAGGAGATGTAGGATAGGAAATGGATTCACGAACCACGTGGTTTCAGTATATCGTTTCACTCACGATTAGTCTTTTGCTGGTTCCAGATATGACCCCGACAGCTGGCTCTAATACCGATAAGGACAATTGGTCCATCGGTCAGCATACGAATATGGACAAGAAAGGCAGTGTACTCGTACTTATTACGTAACATTAAGGCGCGTTCGCGTAACCACTGTTGCCTTGGAAAAGCAATAATGTAATTGTTTCATATTCTGGCTGTGTGTCTGTAGACTTGGTTATCCAGCATGCGACGTGTTGTATTTTCATCTGTATCCTGTCTGGCTCTACCAAATTTTTCCACGTTATCTCACAGCCCGATTTCGGAAAAAGTTTTATTTAACATAAAATTTGTTTTGATTTTTTCCACAAATTTGCCTGAAACATTTCTCATCTTAAGAGTAATTTTGCAAGACATTATCACAAATACACACACGTCTTCACGTAAAGTACCCGTTATTCTTCTCAGATATTAATGAAACTTGAATATTTTCGACATATTTTCGAAAAACTCTCAAATATCACATGTCATGAAAACCCGTCCATTGGGAGCTGAGTTGTTCCAAGCGACGAGACAGACAGACAGACATGGCGAAGCTAATAGTCGCTTTTCGCAATTTTGCGAACGCGTCTAAAAATTAGTCAGCTCTTGTCAGGTCTTGCAGGCCTGTGTAACAACTGTACACTATACACAACAGTTAATAGCTTTGAAAACAAGAACGAAATAAAGTATAAACATGCTAATGCTTTTAGAACACCGAATTCGGGTTAGTCTTTTATTGGAACAATTACAGATAACTATGCCAGTAAGAAGATGAGAGGACATGATGGTAAATTTCCATGCATTCTGAAGCTCGCCACTAACGACTGTCGAGTGATCCATTTCACTTACACGTTGTAAATTCTGTCGGTGCCCACCGAATAGTGGGCTGCGATAGCGCAGTCGGTTTAGCGACTGGCTACGCGCTGGACGGTCCGGGGATCGAATCCCGGTGGAGACGAGATTTACCGCATCCATCCATACCACCCCTCGGGCCCATCCAGCCTCCTGTACAATGGGTGCCGGATCTCTTTCCCGGGGCCACCTACCCCCATCTAGCACCGAGGTTAAAGAAAGAGTACAGCTCTACCTCTACCTCTGGTTCTTCATGGCCCGTTACAGGATGAACTTTACCTTTATCTTTTCCCCGCCGAAGAAGAAGAAGAAGAAGAAGAAGAAGAAAAAAAAAATTCTCGACACTCCTCTCTGGAATTGAAACCCAACCCATTCGGCTCGTCACTTATCGCGGTACTTAGCTATCACGTCCCTTCTGTCCCGCGTTTGTTGGATTGGTTTGGATACAGCAGCAAAGAATGTAATAATTTATGAGTCGATCGTATTCCCGCGGTATATATATATATATATATATGAAGCCTGTTCCAGCAACTCTTATCCAAGAATTGGTATATCTCTTTGATGCAATACTGGTATAATACATTTCAAACTCTATGGCCGTTTCTCCGCGTTTGTTTTACATACTTTCCTTTTCAGTTTTCCTGATAGTATTGTACTCGTGTGCCTTGCAAAAATGGACAGGCAATAAGAAAAATAGTTTATTACATCAAAAACACATTATTATATCTTTATTATTATTTGTTATGGCAACATTCTTCGGTCTTTCTTTAGACCATCTTCAGGCCAAGGTTCTTAAGCAAGAAGTACAATCAGTGCGTACTGTGTACTGTGGGATCCCATTTTACTTACAGGGTGTACGCGAAACTAATAAGAATATTAAAGTTCATGTAAAGGTTAAAATACTATTGGTTAGGTTGTAATATATCTAAAAACTATGTATAAGTATTTGTAATCAATTAGGAAGGTACTGTAATTCGCTCTTGAGTGTATGTCAAATCGTATGGTCACATTAATATTCAAATTTCTATCCAGAATTCATGGTCACTTAACAACTCAAGTTCAAGGTAACGCATACACGCACGTAATTTGATTTAGAGTCTATATGTCTGTGTATGTATACGCAGGTGTGCTAAATTATGAAACTGTCTCACACTTCGAACATATTTGGTATCTGGTACGCAAGTATTATGAAATTTGTATTAAACAAGTTCGTGGGTATGTTGGACTGTCGGATGCTGACTGAACTATTCTTATTCTTGTCAGTGTTCGACAAATGAAAGTCTGGTAAGGTAACCTTAGTTATTTCCCCACGAAGGTGGTTGATGTTAAGCACAGTTGAGAATCCCGACGTGTGTGTGCGTGTAAGTTGTGCTGTAGCTTGTGACTGTGTACGCCTTTAAGTAACATGGGGTCCCACAACACATAGCATGCACTGATTGTGCCTCTTACTTAAGAACGCTGGCCTGCAGATGGTCTAACGAAAGACAGCAACACTTTGCCATAATAAATACCAATAATTATATAATATTGTTGTGTTTTTGACTTTATAAATTGTTTGTTTTATTGTGGGAACTGAAAAAGAATTGGATGTCTTCGATTAAAATAGCGTAGTCAGTATAGCGCCTCGCTACGAGCTGGACAGTCCGGGGATTGAATCCCGGTACGGGCGAGATTTTCCGCAACCATCCAAACCAACCCTGGGGCCTTCCCAGCCTCCTGCTCAATGGGCACCAGGTCATTCCTGAGGGTAAAGCGGCCGGGGGTTGCGTTAACCATCCACCACATCTAGTGCCGAGGTTAAAGAAAGAGGAGAGCCATACCTTTTCTCTCCGTCTGTGCCTTCATGGCAGTTTGTAAGGTGCATTTTTTCTTTACATCTGAGTTCCTGTTGCGAGCAATCTGTATACTGTCTAATACTGGACTAAGATATTTAATCTCTGCCGCGTAGAAACGTTTGTTATTGAAAGCCCATATATCACTTCCATGTAGGCCTATGAGTGTTGTCGAAGGTATGTTACATTATACTCCTAATTTAGTCCGACTTCTCATTTGTATGTCGACATGTCTCTTGTTCCAGAGGAAGCCGCTACTTCCTAAACGTCGGTAATTATATACCAATTTACAAGGTATCGTTTACTGGGAGGCCTGAATCTTTAAACGTCCATGTTCCCGTTACCTTCGTTCATGTACGGACCAATTACGAAAGGCGGAGTAGTAATTACTTGTGCCAAAAATGAAGTCATCGAACTGAACCTAGTATTGGCGTAAAGATATGAAACTTGCCGTACATGTCACGCCGCCATGTTAATTTTCGTTATGCTCTTGAATTCCGACTGCGACCGGCCACATTACATGGACCGTTAAAGTGATGGTGACTTATTTTTACTTATTTAGTAACTCATTGTTGGATAGATGTTCTGCTTCATCTTAATGCTTATCCAATCACAAATATTGAACCACAAATGTGGAAGGAAGCAGTCGTCGATTATTTTCGAGGTACAGTAGCGGCATTTGTAGATAGGACAGAGTACAGCCGCAGGAATGTCCGATCCGGTTACCGATTTCCAGGTCAAGATCTGAATACCGAACCTCCAGAATACAAAGCAGAATGCGTACGTCTAACACCACACGTCGGGAGTGTCTGTTAAAGGAAGTACTTACAATTCAAGGTTTGAGGTTCTAACTTCGTTGCTGATAAAAATTCAATTGTACGCGGTTATCATTCGCCACGGCGTAACATCTCACAAGACCGAAATATTCCATTACGTACAAATATGTTCAAGTCGTGCATAATGACTGATCTGTATTGCTGTCGATTTATTAAAGCTCATCCGTACTAACAACATAAATATACGGTTTGAATACTTCATGACATTTCACAGAAAGTGTGCACAGGTAATATGCCGCAAAATCGTGTCACTTCCGAACACTGCCCTAATCTCCATTAGCCTCACTACAAAAGACCTACACGGAAAAACGGTAGTGCTTCATATCCGGATTTGAAAGTGTTGCTTCGCAGTAGTTATGTAAACATAATTTTATGTTCTCCTGGATTACCTGCTGCTAACTTCTATTTCTGCTTCCTAGTTTCTTCTTCGTCTTGAAGATGCCTCAACATGAATTGCTGATGGTGGGGTTGAAGATTTAGGAGGGTGGTTTTACAAGGAAAGGGTCCAGAAATTGGGGGAGTTGGGTTGAGAGGGTGGCGGTGTAAGACGATAGAAGATATGGGAGAAAGTCGGTTGGGTGGTACAGCAAGGGAAGAGGGAAGAGATAATTCCAGGGAATGATTGAAGAGGGTCTGTAGAGGATATAGAAAGCGGGGTGTAGGACTGGGGTTGGGTTTTCTCCTTCCAACGGAGGTGGAGTCGCAGTATAAGGAAAGCTAGACAAGAGGGGGTGACTGGGTGGTAGATGTGAGAGGGTAAACTTGCTGCAGCAGGGGTTTACGAAGGAAGAAGAACAAATGAAGGGGAGATTCCGTGGAGGAAGCAAGAGGATAGAGTCCAAGAGAGTTTAGTGGAGGCGGCATTCGGGAACTGTAGTGTGGATGAAGATTAAGCAACGAACATCGTACTGGAGGATAACTTAAATACCGAAACCAATGTGGCGGTAAGTAGATGTCCTCTTCAAGGAGTAGCATGGTAGCTGTGCCAGACACTACAGTGATACAGGCTGTCTTCCAGTGCACGAGGGTTTTACATGAAGGAGTTCCTAAGTTGAGCATTATAAGCGGGCACTGTCAACTTGTGGAGTCATCTCGTGTACTAAGTAGATGACATTGTAAAATTCCATAACAGACACTAACGATCTAAGGAATAACATTTCGGTCTCTGATCACTGACGTCCAAGGAACAACACTGACTGCCGAACACAAATCCACAGTAGCTCGTGTGACGTTACCATTTTACGACGCTGTCGGGTTGTTAGTCTATTTAGCGTCGACTGTGGGTTGACTGGTGAATGATGATTTGGACAGACATGAGAAAGCAGTCATGGCCCAACGGACGTATTGCCGCAGCATTTGGCTGCATAAACTGAATAAAACCACAAAAACATCAGGATCGCCCTATTCCAGCCGAAATCGAAATGGGCGCCTCCCGAATAAGGTCATAAGTCACAAAATTTACCGCTGGGTCCAAGCGACGTTGATTAAATTATTTACTCCATCACTGTTTCCTAGAAACTTAACTCATGGACTATCTGACAAGGCGGATTAGAATTTCATCGCCATTAGTACACTTCTGCAAGTCTCGGTTCACATTCGTTGTTTTAGAACAGTAATTAATGTTTCGCACGTATGCAAAAAAGGGCAAAACTGTAATATATCCGAACCTTTATATGTGTGTTTTTAGATAGCAATAGGACGGAGCAAGAAAGGTTTTGTGGGTATAACGTAACATTAAGTCGCATTCTTATAACCATTGTTACAGTGGAAAACCAATAAGTACTGCATTTTCTGAGTGTGTGTGTGTGTAGCCTTAATTATCCAGCTAGTAAGGCGCATGCGCTGTATTGTATTGTCATCTGTGGCCTGTCCCGCCCAAGAGTATTTTTCCACATTATCTCGTACACGGCACGATTTTCGAAAAAAAAAAGTTATTAAACACAAAATGTGTGTTTTCATTTTCTCTGCAACTTTTGTCCGAAACGTTTCCCACTCTGAGAACAATTCAGCGAGATACCACCATAAATGTACATAGGTATTAATGTCAAGTGCCCGTCGTTCTTGTTAGATTTTGATCAAACTTTAATTTTCTCGGCAGATTTTCGAAAAACTCTCAAATATCAACTTTCATGAAAATCCGTCCGGTAGGAACTGAGTTGCTCCGTGCGGGTGGACGGACAAATACAGAGACAGACAGACATGACAAAGCTAATAGTCGCATTTAACAATTTTGCAAACGCACCTAAAAAGATTTCGAACCGAATTCTAGTAAGAAATCCCCCAATTTAATCTGCATGATTTCTTCGTGCATGAACAATGCGTTTTGAAATAATTTTGCCCTGCCCCCCCCCCCACCCCGTTTGCAGTCACCGCACTTTACTCTGTTGTTAAAAGAATGGCTAAAATAATTTTGCATCTCATATTAAAAACCAAACCGAAAACGACTAGGCAACTTAACTAACCCTAACAGCAGTAACTTCTTCTTCAGAGAAAGGAAAAAGGTAATAAATAGTAAAGCTGTCCCATTCCACGCCATGAAGTAGAGACGTAGTTACTCCAAGTAAAGAAGCCAGTACCCACCGAACAAGAGGATGGGTGGGTCCTAGAGCCAGTCTGGGCGTTGTGGAGATTGGAGAAGGCAGGAGGACATATCCAGCAGAATGCGTACACCACGACAGTATCTTACAGATTCAGCAGACTGCGTACACCACAACACTATCCTACCCCTGCTGCGGGGTTTGGATACTTGCCTACTGCAGTTACGTTCTCGGTATGTACCGTCACACTGGGAGAGTGACATGTCGCTGCTTATCAAAACAGCATTATGAATTTTACAGTCTACAACGCCACAGAGCAAGACGGCTAAAATGGTAAGATTGCTAACTTGTACTCTAGACGTATCCTTTTCGAATCTCGACCGGGCCACCGACTATCGTGACTGGAACCTTTCGTGATTTTTCTCAGTCCTTCAGGCAGAGTCGGCACAGAAAATTAGACTATGCCAAGTGCACTTCCTTCCACGTCTTTTTAGCTCACTTCACTACGCGACGCTGTGTAGTCTCGGTTATGACAATGTAGTTAATTGAACTACAAAGGAGTTCGGTCCACGTGAACGAGGTTTCCCCATTGTGACATGCGATGCCGTGCCTCGTGAATGAATAGGCATGGTAGTGAATCAATAGGAAGAGTCACGTCGCTCCGGGCTGCTGGTCGAAAATAACTGCTGGGGCCACACACAGCAGTACATCCCGTACCACAGAAAAAAAGATGACTGTGGTGCAGGCTTAAGTCCTGTTGTCTTGTAGAAACTGTCTCCTGAGCTTCTTGTTGAAGCGATGAATCGGTACGAAAGTCCAAACTCTTGTTTCCCAGATTATCTCAATCAGGACATTAATTAATTCAAATCAAGCCGCTGATTTATTTCGGTAATTAACGAGATGGTTAAAATCGGACTTAGTTGTCACTATCTGCACACACACACACTTGTAATGTCATCCAATAAGGTACCACATGAGAATTGTGTGCTTAAAACGGCCTAAGTATGTTGAATGATCATTTTAAGACCTACAGTTAGTTTGTTATAATTGTAGTGAATTAAGAATCTTCTTTCTCATCCTATTCACTATACACAGTCATACTTCTGATCCGACGCTACATAATTTCTGCAGTTGATACTGCATCATTAATTAATTCAGGAATCTGGCTGGTATGAATTTACAGCAAGTATCGCATAACCTTAAAATCTGGCACCCTGACACTAATTGTTACTTGTCCAATGAATGTCATTTGTAAGACAACATAGGGTCGACACTTAAAATGGCTAGTAGTGCCAAAACCATTCCCCCTTCAGTAATTTGAGACTGAGAACCTTGCATCTCAAAGCGCATTTTAACAAGGACGTGTTTCCTTCTAGCGGTACCCAACAGTACAGCGTTTTTATAAAGCAAATGTACCGCTTATAAAACAGGAAAAAGACATATCGACAAACCAAGACCAAGACAGTGCTAAAGTTCGAGACCGAAGGATCTGATTCTTGGATGTACATAAGGAAATAACAATCTTTTACAAAGAATTAAACATGAGAGGTTAAACACTGCTACAAGTGAGAGTAGTTTGGCTTTCGTAACGGTGCCACCGGTTTCACTTACTCTGTATATTCGTCCATCCACATGTTCCGGAATTTATTTGACATTTCGATCCCTCAAAATTAGAACATGACCCTGTCTCGAAACGCGGGCATTATTCATCCAGTGACGCTGCGTCACTTGGCTGAAGAACGGAGAGACGTAAGGCATGAGGCCTTTCGAACTTGAATTTTACGTCTCCTTTTAAATGGCTTCCCCTCACTTGCCCCTTCAGACTACTGGCACATTTATTTTCGTAAAAGAAAAAGAGTGTCACCCTTTTATATGTGTGTACTTGAGTAGAGCTCTCACTATGTACTTTAGACACAAGTTCCGTGACTTTTATTGTTTAGCGTCGCATATGACCATAACCTCGAAGGCCACACCTTCCCTTTCCACGTACTGGCACAACCCATACCGTGTTTAATTTTTAAGGATAAAATCCCAGCTTCATTTCCGAAGGGTAAAGCGGCCGGAACGTGAAGTTAACCACTCACCTCCGTTAGTGCAGAGATTAAGAATGAGTAGAACTATACCTCTATTCCCCTATACGTCATGGCGTGGAAAGGGAAAGCTTGATCTTTACCCCTTTTACCTAAAGCATTTCGGTCTAATCCACTACAACAAAACCTGTAAATCCAGCGGTGCTTATAGCTTATATGCCACTTTTTGTAGTACTCAAAATGTCGTAAAGAAGAAGTTGTGGGAGTAAGACAACTGAACCCTCCTTACATGGACTAAGAATTAGCATGTAAAGAATTGCAGTATGACATCGTGCTTGAAAACTACAAGGGTTTTTGCTGCAAGAACTTTGTCGCTGGGTCGGTACGTACAGTACGGTGTTTTCGTAAAACAGATCGTTGGCGGTCACGTATACATACCAACGGCTCTATTGTAAATATACGTAACCCACTCACTCCGCGATGGAACATGCCGCAAGAAGGGAAGGAGAGATAAACGGATTATCCCAGGAATTGACGATCTAAAGTGCCCCCTCTTCATCTTCATCGTTCAAACCCAATCGGATCAGGCGCGACTCCCCACAATTAAGTACCCAACTTCTATCAAGTTATACAACGGTGGGCGTGTCTTTCCTACGTCAAAAAGTATCAAAGTGCAATTCATTTCAAACATGATTATAACAGTACCCCATCTTATAGCACCAAAACAAAACCCTCAGAATCTCGAGTCCCAAATCTGCAGAACTGCTACTGTAATATCGGTTTCGTTGTTATGATTGCATGATTGTTAGTCTATTAAACGATGCTGTTTCAAATGTCTCTACTATACAGCATCAGATAGTGCAGGATTATCGTGAATGGTGGGTACTTAAGGGCTTGAAACGATGCCGCTTCTGACCCATCAATCGCTTGGAGAGGTAGCAAGTAGCTCGATGAAGATCAGAAACTGGTACCCCCGCATGGAAGTCCACAGTATTACTGCTACACGCAACTGCTGTTTGGTTCCGCAGTTACAGTCGAACAGGCACGTCTGTGCACGTAATTTAGTATTCGGTGATATAGACCAGGATGGTTATACGTAAAATTTATATTTATTTTTTATGCAATATTTCAACACGTGAACAGGCAATGAAGTTAATGTGGAAGATTTACATGCGCGGGAAAGGGGGACAGTGTCCGAAACCTAAATACGTATATTGATTTAGTAATATCAAAGAACCAAGAGAAACGGTACAACCATGCATGCGATGGAGAAAATTGTTCCAATTCTTCTTCTCATCTGTACACAGCAAATGTCAGAGATTGCGCAACACATTTCATCCCTTCATCTTCAAGCATTCTTAAAACGGAATCTTTCAGAAATACATCTGGGACCGAAGAGAACACACAGATTGCTCTGTGAATGTGATAGTGGTGTTTAGCCATGGACTGAAAACCACATGCTTGCCGAATGTGAAATAATAATTGGAACTACCGTCCTACAACGTTCTGCTCTGCAAACAGCAGCTCTGCCACTGTAGATCCCAGCTAAAATTTTAAACAGGAATGACAGAACAAGTGGAGCTTTCTCTCTAATACTGGAGGGTTCAAACTGTGGTTTCAATAGACATTGTAGTTGCTCGATTGTTCATTTGAAGATTCACGAACCTATTGCCATGGTTTGTCAGAATAGCCAGTCGATGATACCATGACACCAATCATGACATTAACTTCAGCACACAGGGTAGCCATAACAAGACAGGCGATGTACATATAATGTAATATTGTGGCGTGTTCGCATAACCATTTTTTCCCGTAGAAAAGCAGTAATTATTAAATATTACGAATATGTGTGTGTGTGTGTGTGTGTGTGTGTGTGTGTATTGTGGCCTTAGTTACTGGGCATGCAAATCGTATATTTTCAGCGCCGTATTGCATTTGTCATCTTTGGCCTTTCTGGCTCTACCATATTTGTCCACATCATCATCATCATCATCATCACCGTCATCATCATATAGCTTGCAGGGATTTAGGCCTCTTGACCCGTTTCGGTCCCATTAACAGTCGAGAAGTTTTTTGATGGGTCGTCCTTGGTTTCGTTTACCACATGGTTCATATTTCATAATCAGGTATGGCAGTCTGCCCATTCGCCAGGCACGTTGTATCTATTTATTTCTGTAATTTTGAATTTTCTTCACAAATGGGTTAATTTTATATTCTGATAAAATGCTTTTCATTGTTTTGTAATCTTGCCATGTGCATTTTGCCATTTTCCCCATAAATTTCCTTTCCGCTGACGTTATCCTGGATTTATCCTCTTCTCTAATTGCCCGAGTTTCACATCCGTATAATAAAGTAGGTAATGACAAAGCTATCGACAAGCTAAAAAGTCACAAATCTCCACGTATTGACCAAATACCGGCAGAACTGATTAAAGCAGGGGGTAGAACAATTTACTTGGAGATTCATAAACTTATTATTTCTGTATGGAAGAAGGAGAAGCTACCTGAAGAGTGGAAGGAGTCGATCATAGTACCTGTTCATAAGAAGGGGGATAAAACAGATTGTAATAATTATAGGAGCATATCGCTTTTGCCAACCACTTACAAAATTTTATCCAACATCCTGCTCTCAAGGTTAATTCCATATGCGAAGGAAATTATCGGGGTTCATCAATGTGGCTTTCGACGCAACAGGTCGACTATTGATCATATATTCTGCATTCGCCAAATGCTTCAGAAAAAATGGGAATACAGTGAGGAAGTTCATCAGCTCTTTATAGACTTCAAGAAGGCCTATGATTCAGTTAGAAGGGAGGTCTCTTATAAGATTATCATTGAGTTTGATATCCCTAGGAAACTTGTAAGGTTAGTAAAGATGAGTCTGACTGAAACATATAGCAGAGTCCGGGTAGGCAAGAATGTGTCTGACAGATTCCCTATTAGGAATGGTTTGAAACAAGGAGACGC
>Ga0131853_10018069_pt1 | contig 12834 bp, 7 predicted proteins | sample TergutLab28metaG_FD_92764 | JGI IMG/M metagenome (GOLD analysis project Ga0131853, IMG submission 92764) | Labiotermes labralis P1 segment gut microbial communities from Petit-Saut dam, French Guiana - Lab288 P1 (version 2) (version 2) | ecosystem: Host-associated > Arthropoda: Insects >...
CGTTAATAGTGCTGATAGTTCGGGGGCCGGGTAACAAGCCGGATTCACGGTCTACCGTCGCATTAATTATACCGCTTGGCCGCTCAAATTCACGCCGCGGCAACCCTTCGTGAATACGGCGCATATAACGCATAAAGATATGCGCCGAGCTGGACGAAGCCTCGTTGCCTTGCCCAAGCGTTTGTCCGCCGCGGTCAAAACCCAGCCAAACGGCGGTGGTATAGTAAGGGGTGTAACCAATAGCCCACGCATCGCTCCAGTTTTGGCTGGTACCGGTTTTACCGGAGATAGGCTGATTAAAAGTCGGTAACCCCTGCGAATTAGAGCCGCCCGGTGCGGTATGCACAAAAGACCAATAAAAAGTACCGTACCTAACCGAATCTTCCATAATGTTAGTCATAATAAAGGCAGCTTGCGGGCTTAAAATTTGTCCTTCTTCGCCGCGCATACGCGCTAAACGGCGCGGGTCGTTCTCTACATCTAAAACAAGGCGGCCGTTGCGGTCGTAAATTTGCCTAATGGCAATCGGCATCGTTTCACGCCCGTTGTTAGCCATAACGGCAAAAGCACGCACCATATTAAGCGGGGTGGTGCCGATAATTCCTAAACCCAGCGACCACACACGAGGGAAAGTGCGGGCTACCTCCGCCGGGTCGGTAATACCCATTAAGCGGCTGGTACGGGCAATAGCGGCATCAAAACCTACATCTTCCAGCACGGCAATAGCCGGTATATTTAACGATAAAGCCAAAGCTTCTCTTAACCGCACACCCTGATTACTGTAAGAGCCGGCGCCGCCATAGTTGGTAGGGGCATAAATGGTACCGTCTTCGTTGGTCCAAAAGCGGGCAAAGTTATGAAGGTTACTGGCGGCCGTTAGCCTGCCGCTGGCAATAGCTTCGGCAAAATAAAAAGGCTTAATAGCCGAACCCGGCATAATACGCGCATTTACGGCGCGGTTAAGCTGGTTTAACCTATCAAATCCCCTGCCGCCGATAATAGAAACAATATAACCGTTAGATTGATTAAGAGTGATTAAAGCGGCCTGTATTTGGCTGCTGGCATCGCTGGCAAAGTGGTTACGCCAAGCTATTTGGGTAGCGTTGTTGGCAAAACTAAGGCCAAACATAGCCGTTACCATATCTAAAGTAGGGTTGACATTGGCATTAAAGTACTCTACCGCCCGCCGTTGCAGCTGGCCGCCCTCCAGCTGAAGGGCCGGTATATTAAAGTTTAAAGCTAAAAGCTCGATGATAGGCAAATACATATCAAAAGCTACTTGTTGCTGTGTGCCGGCGCCGGCGCGTAACCTATCGCTGGCAATTTGCAGGCCGCGCTCTATCTCTTCTTCGGCTATCCGCTGGAAGCGCGAATTTAAAGTGGTATAAACATGGTAACCATCGCGGTAAATATTAAGCCTGCCCGGCAAAATAGCGTGCAGTTCGCCGCGGATATACTCCGAAAAATAAGGGGCTCTGTCTTCGCGTTCAAAAAAGGCTGTACCCCTGCTGTTACGCGACCAATCATAGTTAGCCCAATAACTATCGTAATATTGAAAAGCCTGTTCTTCATCAACAAAACCATTATTCACCATCATTCTAATTACTCTGCCCTGCGTTTCGCGCGCAAAAGGCGGCCGCCTAATGGGTGAATAAAGCCCGGAGGGGTTAGCCAACTGAATAACAATCATGGCGCTTTCGGCCGCGTTAGTGTTTTCTAGGCCATGCCCAAAAAAGAAACGGCTGGCTGCCTGTGCTCCATAAGTGTTATGGCCAAAAGGCATCATATTTAAGTAAGTTTCTAATATTTCGTGCTTGCTGCGGTGCTTTTCTAGTTGCCAAGCCCACCATAGTTCACGCACTTTACGCCATAAAGTGTTGTCTGTAGCACGGTTAGCGTATAAATGGCCGGCCAGCTGCTGGGTAATGGTAGAGCCGCCCGAGATAAATCTTAAGCGGGTTTGAACAGCCATAACGACGGCCCTTGTGGTACCGCGTATGCTAAAGCCGTTATGGTCGAAAAAGCCGCGATCTTCCCGGCTAATTAAAGCCTGCACCGTGATACGCGGTATATCGTTAAAATCGAGTAATTCGCGGCGTTCATCGCCAAAAAACTCGGTAATAAGCTCGCCGTCAAGGTCGTAAATACTGGTTGGCAAAGCAAGGGTTACGCCGCCAATGTTATTTTCGCGCGCTAGGGCATCATCTACCACAAAAATTGTGCCTATAATAACGCCCAGCATAATCGCCAAAGCTAAAATAAACACAGCTGTGATACCGGCTAAAATGGGGTTGTTTAAAGCTAGCTTTTCTTTAATAAATTGCATAACTGTAATATAGCATAACATATTATTTTATACAAGGTAGCTAACAACTTTTATAAGCCATTAGCTTACTTATTTAACTAAGTTGTAACTTAAAATTATGGTAAGCAAATAGCTAATTAGCTACCGCCGGGCTAAGCCGCATTTTATTATTGTTAGCCTTTCTATCCCGCTGTAGCGCCTAGCTAGCTCTAAATAATTTAAATAGCGGCAGGTTTATAAGTTATATCAAAAAGGGTGGTATTTAAAGCTTTTTCTACCCTTTCAATAAGCTTAAGGGTGGCATTACTTTTAGCCGTATCTTCTAGCCGTTGGTAAGCCGACTGGTTAATCTTTAAACGTTTTGCCATCTCGGCTTGGGTAATATTTAAAGCCTCTCGCTGCCAGCGCAAATTAAGGGCAAAGGCAACACTTTTTTTTACTTTTATTAAATAGGTATTAGGGGCATAGGTAAAAGTTAATGGTTGCTTAAAAGCCACCTTTAATGGATAACTAAGTACAAAATTTAAGGCATCTTCAGCATTAAGTAAAGCTTCCTCTAAATTATCGCCGCAAGTATAAATACCGGGTAAATCTTCAAACCACACATTAAAACCATCAGGTTCTTGGTTTATCGTTGCTTCGTAATACATTATATAATAAGTTCTTTTCGTGTCATTGCTACTCTTCTTTTATAATATCACTTAAAAGCAATATAGTAAAGCGCTCTTTACCTATTTTACCTTATTTAGCGTTGCCTTTTGTCTAGTCTCTGCGTATTTTTAGCTTACCGTTTTAAGTTTTGTTAATAAGAAAGGAGATATGATGAGCAAATTTACATTTTACACCCCTTGGGTGCAGCTGGATAATTATCGCGGCAAGTTTTTTAACGATAAATGGCCAACTATCCCGCAATTACTGGCCTTAAATGCCTACCGCTATGCCGATAAAATCGCCTTTAGTACCTTTGAAGACAATAAAAATTTACGTACCTACAGCTACTACCAAGTTAAATTATTGGTAGATAACATTGCCGGCTACTTTATAGAAAAAGGAATTAAAAAAGGCGATAACATTGTGCTAAGCGGCGCTAATAGCCTAGAGTGGGCGGCGGCTTTTATCGCCATTATGCAAGCCGGTGCCGTAGCTATCCCGCTGGACAACGGAATGAGCAGTGAAAAAGCCCTCGCCATAACTAAACGTGTTAAGGCCAAAATGCTTATTTGCGACCATAATAAGTTGGCCAAAGGTTTTGATAAAGCCGGCATACCCACCTACTCGCTTACGCAAGGCACGGCTAATTATGTGCTAAACCTAAAAAATCATAAAGCGCAAAATTTCCCTGTAGGAGCGATGGAAGATATAGCCGCTATTTTATTTACCAGCGGCACGACAGGTAACGAAAAAGGTGTTATTTTAACGCAACGCGCCTTAGTAGGTGATGCCTTTTTAGCCCAAAGCCTTATTAAAGTTTACCCCAGCGATATAGCTTATGTGCTTTTGCCTATGCACCATAGTTACTGCTTAACGGCCGTTTTTATTATTAGTTTAACGGCCGGTATGCAACTGCTTTTTACCGATAAAATTGCCATTAGCCACATTTTACACGATTTAAAAGCCGGTAAAGTTACCTGTTTGCTGGGTGTGCCCATGCTTTACAACAAAGTTATTAACGGTATTATGAGTAACATTAAAAAGAGCGGGCCGCTGGTAACGGCTTTAGTAAAAAGCCTGCTAACTTTTAGCGGCTTTATTAATAAAGTATTTAAGGTAAATATTGGCGGCCAACTCCCTATTTTAAAGGGGATATTAGGTAAAGCTAGCCTTTCTACCCTGCGTGTACTTATCAGCGGCGGCGGCCCGATTGCCGCCGAAACCCTTAGCACTTACCGCAACTTTGGCCTTAACATGACGCAAGGGTACGGCCTTACCGAAACCGGCCCCATCATCACCGTTAATCCGCCGCACGCCTATCGCTCCGGCTCCGTTGGTCGTGTGCTGCCCGAGACCGACATCGTCATCTTACAGCCAAACAACGAAGGCATTGGCGAAATTGCCGTAAAAGGGCCTATGCTCTTTGAGGGTTACTATAGCGATAATGACGCCACCGTCGCCGTCTTTACCGCCGATGGTTACTTTAAAACCGGCGATTTAGGCTGGAAAGATAAAGATAACTACATCTACATAACCGGCCGGGCCAAAAATATGATTGTGAGCGAAGGCGGCAAAAATGTTTATCCCGAAGAGGTAGAAGATGTCTTTCAATTAGACGGCGAATTTGAACAGTTGTTAGTACGCGGTTATGTGAGTGATGAAAAGTTAAAAACCGAAGCGATAGAGGCCGTTGTTTACCCTAATGCCGAGCTTTTTAAAGGCCAAAACTTGGATAATGTTAAAAAACGGGTGATAGAGCTGGTGAGGGCCGGTAATAAAAAATTACGCAGTTATCAGCAAATTAAACGTATTAGGTTGGTAAGTAAACCTTTAGCTATATCCAGCACCAATAAAATTAAACGCTTTACCACCGCCAGTGATGAAGGCGAAGTGATTTACGGCTAGGCAGGGGCTTGCTCTGCCTAGCTAATAATCTTTAATTAAATTTTAGCCCCTGTAAGCTTTAAATATAGTATTGGGTTATCCAATACTATAATTTTTAGCTCGTTAACGGCCCTAGTAACTATTTGGTAAAGCATACCGCCTAAACTATAGTAGCTATCACTCATTTGTAGTTTGCCGTTATCATCGTAGCTAAAGTTTTTATCCATAATAAAAACAACTTTATCAAATTCTTGCCCGATAACATCGTGAGCCTTACAGCCAGCCATCGCCGAAATTTTATCGATATTTTCGCTTTTATCTAAATAATTGGTATAAGTTATAGCTTGCCAACCTTTGTTACTGCATAAATACCTTATATAACCTTCGGCGTTCTCAAAATTATCAAAGTACTCTATGCTAACATTGTTACTCATCGGTTTAAAATAGTTACGGCCCTTATTAAACAAATGTTTTATAAATAAAACCATTTCTTTATTAGTTCTAATTTTATTAGTTAAAGTTTTTTTAATAACGGCCGGCTTAAGGTAATTTTGTTTTAAATATTCATAAATATCTTTATCTTCGCCCATTTGCAAAAATTGTTTTTTATCGTAACAAAAAAGAACAGCTACATTTAACTCGCCGGTTCGCTTTATAATTAGGTTAAGCTGTTCATCGTTAATTCTTTGGGCTTCATCAATAAAAACGGCCGTTGTATTTGGCGGTATACAATCATTTAAATTATTTTCATTTATCTTTACTATAGGTAAGATGTTATAGTTATGCTCCGCAATCAGCTTTAAATGGCCGGCATTAAGTTTACCGCAATGAAAGATAGCGGGAGATTTACCGGCGTTTAAAATTGTTTTAGCTATATCGTATAAAAGTAAAGTTTTACCGGTACCGGCATTAGCCGCAAGACAAAAATATTTAGGTTTATTTTGCTTAGTAGCTTGCATTATCTCATTTTTAATACTTTGCTGGGCATTATTTAAAAAATATTCGTCATTTAAAAAACGTTGTGTTTTACTAAAGGGTGAAATAAGGTAGTTAGCTGGCTTAAATAAATCATCTGGGTTAATATTATCATTAACCTGCTGCCTAGTAAGGTTATTAATAAGCTCTAAAAAATCGGTTTTAACGGCCTCTTTAGTCTCGGTATTATATTTATATAACGTATATTCATTCTCTAAATAGGTGTAAATAGCAACCTCTTTCGCTATTAATTTAAGGTAGTAATAATTTTTCTCCATTTGATTTTTTATTTTTTCCAGCTCCGCTTGTGATTTAAGCTCGATATTAATCACAAAGTCATCGCTAACCCTAAGCAAATCAAACTCTTTTCCTATTTGTTTTATCGAATAATTAACAAAATAGCCATCAAAAATATTAAAATTAAGGCCGTACTGCAACTGTATGATGGTATGGCAAAACCGGGCCAGCGTTTTAGCCTCGTGAATTTTTAAGGCTAACCGGTTTTTACTAACATTAATATCACTAACGGCCATAATACTTTGATAGGCAGATATAATATTGGTTGGTTTCAATTTAAGCTCACTTATTTTTATATATTATTACATATAACCAAAGATTTCAAGTAACGAATTTAAAATATTATTTTCGGCTTAACACCAAAATTTTTAAATTATTATTTATAACACAAATAAATAACCTTGCAATATCAATATATTTATACTATTTTATTAATAATTACAATTGATAATAATGCGCAATATTTAATATAAGAAAATAGCTTTTGTAAAAAATAAGTTTTTTACAAATAAAATACTTTACTACTTGCATAAATGAGTATTAAGTGTTATAATACTAACATGGACATTTATTTCAATGACATTATAAACTTAAGTGGTTCTATTTTAGAAAAAATAGATGATTGGTATAATAACGAAACTGGTAAAAATACACTTAAATATGGTAACGATAAAGAATTTACGACTTATAGTTTAAAGAAAGAATTAAGCCGCATTTTAGATAAAATAACTAGTTTTAAAGAAAGTGATACTTTATTCTCTGAAATAACAACACTACAAGAAAGAAGTGACTTAAAAACACGTTTAGATAATTTAAATAATAAATTAATATCTCACCAGTCGCAACGATTAATAGATGACTTAGAGTTGTTAGAAAGTCGGCTAGTAGATACATCAAACATACCTCAAATTCGACAACTAACACAACTGCAGTATCAGCTAACAGCACTAATCCAACAAGTTGGGGAAATTAGACAAATTCAAAAGAAGAAAATACAAATAGAGAAGATACAAGAATTGACTCAAATACAAAAAATCAATCCAATTAGTGATGAAATTACGCAACTCAACAGATTAATTGAACAAATCAATCAACAAATTAGGCCTATTAATTTGGTAATAGGTAATTTTTTTACTTTAGTATATGAATTAAAAACTTCAATTAGAAATATCTATATTGAATACGAGATAAGCTCAATAAAGCAAGAAAGCTGGATTAATACAAAAGAACAGGAAATTGAAGAGTTAATTAGTAAAATTAAAAATGAATATGCTACACAAATATCCAATGCTAATAAACAAGGCGATAATTTAATCCGCAATGCTGAAGAGACATTAAGAAAGCTAGTTGGGGATAGTAATGAAAAATATAATTCTTTCATTAATGAGAGTCAAAATAAAAATAAGACACTAATGCTAGAGGTTGAAGAAATATTAAAAGAAGCTAAGCTTGCCCGTGATGGAGCACATTTAAAAAACCTAGCTAATGCTTTTGAAAAAAAATATCAAAAAGCAAATAACATTATAAAAAGTTTTCTATGGCTATTTTTTGCGGCGTTGTTTGGTTTTATTACACTCTTTTTTGGTATGGGATTTATCCCAGATTTTGATATACCATTTTTTAAGTTAAATATAAGCGAAGCAACAAATGGATTAGCCTTTATTATAGGGCGAATAACCTCAACATCTATAGTATTCTCAACCGCTATATTTTGTGCTAGACAGTATACTAAGCAAAGAAATTTAGCAGAAGATTATGATTATAAATTAACAGTTACAAACTCATTAAGCGCTTTTTTTGATGAGCTTAAAGATGAAAATGGAAATAAAAACGCTGAACACCTTTCAGTTGCTTTAAGAGAAATTCATCGTTACCCACGTCCACTAAAGTCAAAAAATAAAGACGATGATGACTTAGCTAACACTGTTCATTTAATAAAAACTATTACTGAGGTATTAAAGGCAAATAAATAAATTTACCTTATTAATTAAAATATTTAATGCCTATCCTTAATTTTTAATCTCTATAATACCTCGTTAAAAACTCTGCTTTATAATTAGCAAAGCTTCCTTCTTTAATCGCTTGCCGGCACTCGGCAATAAAACGGTACATAAAAGTTAAATTATGCTCGGTAAGTAAAGTTAAAGCGTTAATCTCGCCGGCCTTAACCAAATGCCTAAGGTAAGAGCGGCTGTAACGCCGGCAAGCCGTGCAACTGCAACCTTCTTCGATGGGGTTATGGTCGCCTTTAAACCGTTCGCCTTTAAGGGCTAATAAACCATCTTTGGTCATTACACTACCGTTACGGGCTACGCGCGTAGGGTAAACGCAATCGAACATATCGATACCCAGCTCGATGGCCTCGAGGATATAATCGGGCGTGCCGATACCCATCACATATTTGGGTTTATCGTAAGGTAATAGCGGGGTCTGAAAAGCTAAAAAATCGGCAAATTGCGCCTTAGTTTCCCCCACGCTTAAGCCGCCAATAGCGTAGCCGGGTAAATCGAGCTCGGCTAGCTCGGCGGCGCTACGTTTGCGTAAATCTTTATAAAAATTTCCTTGGGCAATACCAAACAACGCTCCTTGATGGCCGGCTTCACGGCCCTTCAACCACTCGGTTTTACATCTTTTGGCCCAAGCGGTGGTTTTAATTAAGCCATCTAAAGCCTTTTTTTCGCCGGCATCGGGCGGAGTGCACACATCAAGCTGCATCATAATATCACTGCCAATAATTTGCTGCGCTTGAATGGCGAGCTCGGGGCTAAAAAAGTGATAGCTGCCGTCAAGATGGCTCCTAAACTTGACACCATCGGCAGTAAATTTACGGAAAGGGGCTAAACTAAAAAACTGAAAGCCGCCGCTGTCGGTTAAAAAATTGCCTTGCCAAGTGCTAAATTTATGCAAGCCGCCCTCAGCTTTTAGTTGCTCTAGGCCGGGCCGTAAATAAAGATGGTATGTGTTGCCTAAGATAAGTTTATAACCAATTTCTTCAATTTGCTCGTGGTTAATGGCTTTCATAGCCCCTACCGTGCCTACCGGCATAAAAACGGGCGTTTCTACCGGCCCATGCGGTAAATTAAGTTGGCCGGTACGGGCGGTGTTAGTGGTGGCAGTTATCGTTAATAAATTCATAGTAAGTTACTATAACATAACTTACCACTATATTCAATTATTAATAGCATTTATAACAACTGCTCCTTTATTGTATTATAACAGTAAGCAAAACTTAACAAATTTTTTTTACTACAATTCTAGCAAAAGTTATTGACAAACTTTTTAAGAACTGTTAAAGTAACAAAGTAATTGCGTGGGTAGCTCAGCTGGTAGAGCTCAACCTTGCCAAGGTTGATGTCGCGGGTTCGAATCCCGTCCCACGCTCTTAAACTCAAATTAATCTGTTAAACCCTTACTGTGTTAAGACAAGTGGCTCAAAATATTTTGGAGAGCTGGGAACATACTCTTCAATGCTTTATGGGATATTCTCTCCCGATATAAATCTTAAATAATTAAGATTTATATATATGATTTATTAAATTTTATATCTTCAGCAACACATACAAAAAGTTAAATTGCATATATAAAAATTTAATTAATCAATAAATTAGCGGTAATTATCTTTTATTAAAGAAAACCCTTGACCATAACTACAAAAATATTTACAATACACATTAATGAAAAGATTAATAACCAGCGCTTTACCTTATGTAAATAATGTACCTCATTTAGGTAATCTTATACAAGTACTATCGGGTGATGTTTTTGCCCGTTTTTGCCGTGCTAAGGGTTACCAAACTTTATATATTTGCGGTACCGATGAATACGGCACTGCCACCGAAACTAAAGCCCTGCAAGAAGGCCTTAGCCCTAAAGAGTTGTGTGATAAGTTTCATAAAATTCATAAAGAAATTTACGACTGGTTTAATATAGAGTTTGATGAATTTGGCCGCACCAGCGACAGTGAACAAACCGTTATAGTACAACAAATTTTTAACGAATTAGACAAAAATGGTTTTATTAAAGAGCATATTAGCGAACAGTTTTTTTGTGATAAATGCCAACGTTTTTTGGCCGACCGTCATGTAAAGGGTGGCTGCCCAAAATGCGGCTCGGCTAACGGACGCGGCGACCAATGTCAGGATTGCGGGGCAATGCTCGACCCAATCGACCTTATCAATCCTAAATGCAATACCTGTAGCTCTCTCCCGCATTTTAAAAGCACTAAACATTTATATATCGATTTACCTGCTATTGCTCCGCAGCTAAAAAGCTGGCTGGATAAAGCTAGTGTTGAAGGCAAGTGGAGTGATAATGCTATTACTACCGCTCGAGGTTGGTTAAAAGATGGCCTTAAGGAACGCAGTATTACCCGCGATTTAAAATGGGGCATACCGGTACCCAAAGCCGGTTTTGAAGATAAAGTTTTTTATGTGTGGTTTGATGCCCCCATCGGTTATATATCTATAACTAAACATAAATTGGGCGATAGCTATAAAGATTGGTGGCTTAACCCCGATACTACAAAGCTTTATCAGTTTATCGGGAAAGATAATATCCCTTTTCATACTATTATTTTTCCTTCTACTTTAATTGGCAGCGGTCAAAATTTTACTAAACTTTATAAAATGTCGGCCAGCGAATATTTAAATTACGAAGATAAAAAGTTTAGCAAAACTGATGGTATTGGTATTTTTGGTGATGATTGCCAAGCTACAGGTATTCCTGCCGATGTATGGCGTTTTTATGTTTATTATAACCGCCCCGAAAGCCACGATACTATCTTTACTTGGCAAGATTTTAAAGAAAAAGTTAATAGCGAACTTATTGGTAACTTTAGTAATTTAGTTAATCGTACTTTAGCTTTTATTAACAAATACTATAATAATGAAGTGCCGCCAGGGCAACTTGATGAAGAGCTTTGGGCCGAAGTTAATAAGCAGCAGCAGCTTTTTATGCAGCAAATGGAAAATTGCGAAATTAAGCACGCCCTACATAATTTATTGCATATTAGTGATATTGGCAATAAAACTTTTCAGAAAGGCGAGCCGTGGCACTTAATTAAAAACGAACCGGCTAAAGCTGCCCAGCTTATTTTTAACTTAACTTACTTGGTGCGTAACCTTGCCTTATTAATGGACATATTTATACCAACCACTGCCAAGAAAATTTTAACTATGCTTAATAGCGAGGCCACTTGGGATAATTTAGATAATTTTACTAACCTTAAAACCATTAATAAAGCCGAAATACTATTTAAAGTATTAGATGATGAAGAGATAGCTGGTTTTAAAACGCAATTTGATGGCCGGCAAGACACTAAAAATATTAAACAGGATAAAAAAATGACAGAAACACCGGCAAAGAAACCAATTAATCAAAATGTAGAGCGAAATTTTGCCAATACGATTAACTTAGTAGCCGCTAAAATTGTTAAAGTAGAAAAACCGGCCGATGCTGAAAATTTATATATTTTACAACTTAATTTAGGCGATGAATTAGGCCAAAGGCAAATTGTCTCTTCTATTGTGGCTTTTTATAAGGAAGATGAATTGCTGGATAAAACTATTGTCATCGTAGAAAACTTAAAAAAGGCCAAATTTAGAGGTATCCCCAGCGAAGGTATGCTCCTAGCTGCCGGTAATAAAGAAGCCACTCCCGAAGAGTGCGAAGTTATTTTTACCGAAGCTCCGGCCGGCAGCCGCTTTTTACCCGAAGGTATAGAAGCTGAGGTTGCCAAAAGAAATATCTCTGTCGACAGGTTTTTTGGCTTTCCTTTAACTACCCTAAACGGTGCGGTAAGTTATAATGGTAAAAACTTAGTAACCGCCGCTGGAGTTAAATTAGCAGCCAATAAATATACCAATAGTCCGGTAGGGTAAATGATAATTTATTACGGTAGCAGGGGTTTAAGTATGGGCTCCTGCTAAAACAACCGCCAGCTTAATTTACGCTCTTTTACTAAAAAGATGTAGGCCCCTACATCAAAAACAAAACTAAGCTCACCATAATACAGCAAATGAGTGCTGGCTGTTCGCTCAAAGGCAAAACGGGCCTGCACACTAAGCATATCTAATAAAGTAAGGCCGACAAAAGGGGCTACCGCTTGCCTTGTTTCCTGCCTGTTGTGATGAAAAGTGTAATAATCTACTACCAACCCTAACTGAATTAAGCCCCAAAAAGTTTGCCTAATTTCGCCTCTTATCCCATAAATAAGCGGCTCGCGGGCTATTAATAAAGCTGCATTAATGGTGGTAGGAAAATAAATATCGTTATCCCACATTAAGCTAAAACCAATATGGTTGGCATTAACAAAGATAGGTGCATCTAGGGCTGTACCTAAACTAAAACCGTAGTTTAACCGCACAAAAGAAAGTTTGTGCTCCGTCTCGGCCATAGCCGCTAAAGGCAAGCTGAATATTAATAGTAAAATAACCTTACGCATAACTTTATTGTAGCATAATTTTGACTAAAAATAAAGGCTTAATTACCTAAAAGCATAAAGAAGTGTAACGGCAAAGCTAAGCTCAAAACGGTGCGGCAAAGTTTTATCGGTTAAACTAAATCTTATATTACTTATCCTTAGCGGCGACCTCTTTCTCTTTAACGGCTTTTTTAACGTTATTTAAAGTTCGTTTAATTTCCTTAATATCGTAAGCCTCTAAAATATCACCGTCTTTAATATTTTCGTAACCTTCTAAAGTAATACCGCACTCAAAGCCCTC